>Ga0214542_1003508_pt1 | contig 31920 bp, 6 predicted proteins | sample CNSS1metaG_FD_160096 | JGI IMG/M metagenome (GOLD analysis project Ga0214542, IMG submission 160096) | Root nodule microbial communities from cowpea collected in UCLA plant growth center, Los Angeles, California, USA - CNSS1 | ecosystem: Host-associated > Plants > Roots > Nodule | place: USA...
TATATATATATATATATCACAATATAAAACATAACCCAACAAAAAAAATAATTATATGCATGTTGCTGAAAAAACAACAAATGCAACAATTAATAAAGATTATGGATGTTGTGATTTTGTTATGTTACCTGGGAGGGCAATAAAGGCATCGGCTTGACGAGCCATCTCAGCTTTCCTTTGGTGCATATTAGATACGGCTCTCACTTCCCCGATAGGTTCACCTGTTATCTGCATTTGCAACATATATGCTTCAACTATATCACTATTCCATATTTCACCTTTAAATTTACTAAAAATTAAATAGTTATTCACGAGGGTATTTATATATGTACCTCTCTTGGCATAAGACTTGTTGGGATAACCCTGCACCAAACAAACCCATGGTCAGAAGAAACTAGAATCAAAAACTATGATTTCCCAATTTCAATGTCCAACAATTTGGCAAGGAGAAACATTTTAAACTTTTTGGTGATTGATACTGATCTATGAACTTAATATATCTATTATTATTTTTTAAAAAGCAACGAATCTATTATATATGTAGTAAGAATAATGTAAATAGAAGGCCTTAATTTATAGTATTAATATACGTATTATTTATTATCTGATGTATATATTTATAAGAGAGAAAAAATGGAAACTTAACCATATTGACTTACGATAAAGATATATTATAATTGAGAATGTTAAACTAAATGAATGTGGAAGAAGGAATCAATGTTTTCTTGGGAGTGCAAGAAAGAAAAGAATCAATAAAATACTGAAAGAAGGAAACATGATGTTGGCTCCAATCTCATTGTACCACTTACGTGGTTAGTATTATTTTATATATGATTATATAAAATGAGTTCTTTGTTATTGAAAAAAAAAATTATGTTGGCTCCAATTGTTGCGCAAAAACGCTCTAGCGTCCCTTTCTGGAAGAGGCAACAAAAGGGATTAAACTTTATCCAATACACCAAACCTGCCAAGAAGCTTCTAACTACCGGTAAAGGTCACTTTTCTTCTATTTTTTTCTTTTTCCTTTTTTTAAATCCCAACAACGGTGCAGAATGCCCCCACTTACTATTAGTCCCTGTGAAGTTTTTTATTATTATTCTGTATCCAAGATGCTCCCTTTGAACCTACATTCGGAACCTCAATTTGATTAAGAAAAGAACGTCCCACATCGCCAGCATTTGATCCCGTGATATTCTACCATTTCTCACAGAACATGGGAAACACGCATGAGTCAGTGAGTACATGCTTTGTCTTACCTAATTCACTAATTCCAAAATCACTTTTACCTTGAACGGAAAAAGGGAAATACAAATGTTGTATCTTGGAAGTAAGAAAAAACCATAAAAAATGATTAAGGTGGCCTATTACATGGACACACACACATGTACAACAAAAAATGGGAGAGTGAGAATCACAAACCCTAGAACATGGCGCCCACCATCATGAACAGCCTGAGAAACGAGACCCATCAGCCCCACGCTGCCACCTCCATACACCAAATCAATCCTTCTCTCCACCTTCAAAAAACATCGAAAACCAAACCACGTAAACGCGTGTCACAACATTCATCATGAAACAAACGAAACCAATTAAGTTTGGACATGGCCAAAATAATAAAATTTTATTAGTGGAGGGAGCATATACTATACTAAGATGCCATTTTTTTTTACTATTGTATATTTTAACACTAAGACAATGAATAGAGTAGTGGGAGTTTTTACCATATATTAGGGTGACAACTACCGGGCATATGGAAAAATCATGGAAGCCTGTGGGAAATGGCTAAGGCTAATAACACGCTTCACAGAGTAATGATACCTAGGAAGCACGTTTGTTCCCTATAACAGAAAAAAAATATGTGTTTATTTATTTATTTATTTATTTCACTTCTATTCCTTATAACAGAAAAAAAAATGTGTTTATTTATTTATTTATTTTGATTTAAAGATGAAAAGGTTTTCGAATGTTATAAAAAACAGTATTGTAGAGGGAAACAAAGATCATGCAAGAAGGCTGCTTAACTGACAGCATATTACAGCTAGCATCCTTGCAATCTCTCTGCGTGTATATGTGCGCGCGTCTCTCTCTCATGCCAAACTTAAACCCTAAACCATATTTCCACCACACAATCACAAGCACCACTTGCCACTCCAGAGCTTTTTTCTTTTTTTACATAAAAACAGAAGAAAATACGATGAGGGAGAAGAGAGAGGCGTAACCAAAGGAAGATGAGGAACACCAGAGTGAGAAATCAAAATGAATCATTAAAATTTGTACAAAATTTATAGAAGGAAAAGGTTAGTTGTGGAAGAAAAGAAACGTTATGTAGCCATTAATGCGGCTGAAGGGACAAAAAGAAGCAAGAGAAAAAGGAAAAGTTGATTCAATCTAACCATATGATATCAAAACAAAAAATTCCCTGGGTTCAGATTCAAACCTCTCCATCAATCCTAGATTTCAATTCACCTTTTTGTATACCAAATCTTGAACAGAAGATAGAAAAGAAAACCAAATTTGATAAACGGAAGAAGAAAACTGGCCTGTGTAACATTAACTAAAAAAAAAAAAGGAGTATGTTACCAGTTCCTTGCCGAGTTGAACAGCAGCTTCTTGATAGGTAGGTTTTTTTCCTGAACTGCTGCCACAGAAAACGCAAATCCTCTTGAACCTGGATTTGGTGTCTTCCATTTTTGTGGGTTTTGTGTCTCTGTGTGTGTGGGGACTATATATAGAAGCTAGAGAGAGGGATGAAAGAAAAAAAAAGAGGGTTGAGAATGAGAAGAAGGTGAGTATTTGTTTAATGTATATTGATCCATGTGGATATCATATATAGCTACCTACATACTATCATATACCAAGTTCCCTCAAACTCACTCCAATCATTAATTTATACCATAATAAATATCATATTTTAACTCCCATATATTACATGCATGCCTTTTTTTTTCTAATTTATATACCTGAAGTTTTAATAAAAGCATATTTATTTATATTAAAAATAGCACATGTCATGTATAAAAAATAAAGCATAATAAAAACTGCTTCTTTTATATTAATATACTCACACTAATGTGATTCTTAAATATTTTATACTTATAATAGACAAATGATAATAAATTTCACATTCAAAGTTAAACATTTTATTATAATTATACATATTTTTCTGTAGAACGATTTATTTGAGATGCCGGTAAACCTTAAATACGAATATTTCTTTTAGCAAAGCCTTTAATTTTAGTCAATCGTTTTCGATTGAATTAACATTTGCTAGAAAGGAGCTAATATATTGAGAAGTTGTTTGAATCGTTGTTAATTTTGAGTTTTTGTTTATTTTTAATTAGAATAAGTTTAAAGTTTTGTACATTTTGCTTCCGCTGCAAATGGTGAAGTAGAGACAACAATAAAACAAAATACCAATGACAAAAGTTAACTATAATACTTTTATATCTATACATGCCAATAAGGTGGTTCAAGAAGACTCATTAAGTCTCCATAGTACGAAAATATTGTAAGATTCGCTAAGAGTAAATATTCTCATATTTATCGTAATTATGGCAAACTTCACTAATTTAATTATGTTATGATATTCTTTAATACTATATTTACAGAATATTCAAATATTTAATATACAAGATATGTAGGTATGTTAAAACATAATTATTATTTAATTTAAGTAAGTTATTATATCACTAATGTTACTTGATATCATATTACTAATTTTATCATTTGGACTTCTAAGTCCAAAAGATCTTATCTTGAATGTTAGAGTCGTTTACAGGTGAATCTTTCCCTTTGCTTCAACCATTAATAATATCACGTTAAAATATATCAAAATCATTAAGAACTTGTCACATGTCCAAAGGGTTTGTCTCATGTTAAGAACAATTTCTTTGAATAAGAAGTAGGGGTCTCAAGTCGCTCAACTTATCATACGCATTGAATCAAGTCAGACTTCTTAATTTTTGTGATTTATAAATTTTTTAATATGATTCGATTAATCTAGAGTTAATTGGTTAAATAAATTGACTCGTTTATAAATCTTTGATTCGTGTAGTTTATTTTATATATTTAATACATTATAATTAAAGTTGATTGGCTTGGCTCATTTATTTATATTAATATAATTAAAACATTCATTTATTTCACCAAATATTATCATAAAAATAATTACTGAAAGCTAAAGTGTTATATGATTAGACAAACAAATAGATTAAGTATCTAGATTTATTCAAATGTTATTGAATAAACTTTAATGTTTAAAAACATCAAATTGACAAAAGTAATAAATAATTGTAATAAAAAAGTTACAAAAACATTGTAAAAAAATATAATTGTTATTTATGGATTACATGTTAATTAATTCACCTTTGACTTGTATATTAAGTGAGTTAAGTTGAGTTTGATTCACATTTAAAATATTGATTTTTCTTTTACTCCAACGCAATTTAAACTCGTGATAAAAGAGGCCGAAACCTATTTTGAATCTTGTAATCAAATGTTATTTGTTTTTATAAAGCCTATAATCTATTATATTTTTTTCATTCTTTTTTATGATAAAATATTTATAATAAAATAAAATGATATTTATCAATAAATAATGAGAATAAAGAGAAGAGTAACATCATTAATTTTTCTAATTAGGTATATTGTATTTACAATCATATAAAATAAGAAAACTGTTTAGTGTTTTTATAGGTGAAAATTTAAGGAGTCCACTTCAACAACTCCATATTGTTATGTATAGAATCAGTCTTTATGTCAAAAACCTCACTAGCAAGACAGGGAGAAGAAGAAGTAGACAAACTTTAGAAAATATATGAAATTTTAAATTTACAAATAAATTAAGTAATTAAATGTTATAACAAAAATAGAGATGTTAGCAACAAATAAATAATGATGTCAACAATGCTCGACTACGAAGATGATTTTTTTTTTATTAGCAGTAATAAATAAATTAATAAAAAAAGGCATTTGAGATGTCCTAACTTGTATACAAAGTAAAAATACATATATAAGAAAAAAAATGTATTATCATAGGCTTTTATGGACCATATGTCTCAATATATGGTATACTATCCTCTTACAAGATTTTAGATGTTTTGCCCATTTATATTAGAGTACATATCTTTCCCTTCTGTAGATTATATTGAACATGATTTTTATATCTATTCTACCATATAAAGAGCACTACATAAGGTTGCTTTTTTAATTTTGTTTTAGATCATGTCTAAAAGTTTAACTATGCTAATCCAAACTTTTTCTCCCTATTCTTTTGGCCATTCCTAAATATAATGGTGTTTCTAAACTCTAAATACTTTTCATCACTATCGCTTATATAGCTTTCCAAATCATGTTGCCTTTTTTACTACTAAGATGATATTAAGTCTTTAAAGAGATGAAATAAGATAATCATTATGGTTGAAAAGGTTTTTACGATGGTTAAAGGAGTTTGTTTACCATAACTTTTAAATCGTCATTGAAATTGACAATTGTTAAAATCTAATTGAAACAATGACAATTGAAATAATCGTCGTTAAAATCTCAACTCAAACCACAACGGTTTATAAAAACTGTTATTAAAAAGTGAATTAAGTAAAAAAATATAAAATTACACCATACTTATATAACGATAATTTGAGTTATAACTGCTGTGGAAAGTGGGTCTCTTTTATTTTAAATACACTTTTTACAATTTCATTTTACCGGTGTCCTGTCAGAAATTTTCATAAATAAAACCATTAGTTTAAAAGTTATAATTATCTAATCTTCCAAACAAAATAATAAAGATATTCATCTCCTTTATTTATTTTAATAGATTAACTTTCACCTCTTCTTTTATTAAATAAAATATAGATTTTTATTTATTAAAGATCTTTCATTTTTATACTTTTTATTTAAATTTTAGTTAATATGATACTTTTAAATTGAATAAGAAAATTGAGTGGATGTGAGTATCATCTATAACAAATTTAAAGAGATATAAATTATATTTGTTAAAAATATAATAAAATTGAATGTCTAATTTAAAATGTTAAAAATATATAAATATAGTTAAGTGTAACATCCGTACAATCATTCCTAAATTTGTAAGTGTTTAAATTGTTTTTTTTTTTTAACTTTATGGATTAAGTAATTATAAACATGATGATTTGAAAAATGTATCTTCTCAAATATTGCTATAGTTATTAAAAAAAGTTAAACCAATTATAGGACATCATCCTGTTTATTATGCATCAAATATATAAAATTAATTAGGTGACCTAAACTTCTCATGAAACAGCAGATGATGTAGTTTATCCAGCATGCATGTCACGTGTAAATCCATATATATATATATATATATATATATATATATATATATATATATATATATATATATATATATATATATATGTATAATTCAGAAAGCTTCAAACAAATTGCCAAGCTTTTAGAAAGATAAATAAATACCATGTTGTCAACTATATGTGTAAAATATAAATAATTCTGTCGGAAGTTAATCCAACACAAAATTTAATCAAAATGTGATGACTAATAGAGTTCAATTAAAAGAAAAAGGACAAGAAATATTGAATGTATTTATAACTTTGGCAACTATTAATCTTCCATAAAGGTCACCTTTTGTAAAATTATTTCATTTCTTTCTATTTATTTAATTTTAATTTTTCGATTTCATTCTGTTTTCTATTAATTCAAATGAAATACATGTTTTTATTCACCCGCACAGTAACTATAAAGCACAACTTCGTCTGGTAAAACAACATATAATTGTTAATTTATGCTCTTATATTTATTAAAAATATCATTTAATACCCTTTATTTGTAATATCTTTATTTGTTACATAAAAAATATTTAGAAGAAAATGTTTAAACAGCAGTAAGAATAAACAGTATCAATAAACAGTATCAATAAAATATTTATATATATATATATATATATATATATATATATATACACACACATGTACTCTTCTAAAATACAATATTAAAAAATTGTGTTAAGTAACGGTTTTGAATTAATAATTAGCCTTTTTCAATTTAATATTACAGTTAAGGGTGACAAATTCGTTGAATATGACCGGATCTAAATATATGTAAATAAAATGTTGAATTTCGGGTTTAAACTTCGAAACTAAGTTAAATTTAGTTTTTCATTCTATTTAATCGTAACCCAAATCTAATTTAACCACAGCTGAAATATTCAGGTTAACTTAACTGCTTTAATAAGATGTAGTTGATCAGATTAATATCAAACAAAGTTTCCGAAAATAAGTGCTTGTTTCGAAAACTATTTTAAAAATAAAAAACAAAAATAATTAAGAGATAAGCAAAAGATGACAAATAAAAAAAAATGGTTATGGATCTCATTTATTTTCAAAATGGCCTCAAAAATATGGGTCGGGCCCAAACGTTTTGCTACAAAATTATGCGCCTACTTTCCGCAGTTCTGCTCAAAATTATCATCCAAAGTAATAGATTAAGATAATTAATAAAATTAATATCTAATTAAGTTTAAAGTCTTTTATAAATTCAAGTATTATTAATTAATCTTTTATTGATATTTAAAAAATTTATGTTTTTAATTATTTTTTTTGACATAAATGGGTTCTTTTAAAAAATGGGTAACTTTGACTTATTTCTTTAAAAGAATAGGACAGTAATAAATTGCACTACAAGAATAAAGTTGTGTGTACCCAACAAAACTTTTATATTGAAGTTATTACGTACGAGGACAATTTTTTCACAAAATAATCAAAAGTGAATTGTCATTATAAATATCGACCTATGCATAAATTAATGTCGTCGTGAGTCGTAGTAATTTTCATTTTTTTTATTTTTATTTTAGAGAAGTCATTATCGACCATGACTTCTCTGTTATTTTTCTTATAACATTTTTATATTTTTAATTTTTATATATGTATTTTTTTTAATGAATTTTATTAAAAAGACATTGAATAAAATTTTATTAAAAATTTGAAATTTTAAAACTTAATATTTTAAATAAATTTTTTAGCAAGTGACAAAAGACTTCTCAGCAAACATCATATATTTCTGAGTAAATGATTAAGAATCTCTTAGCAAGTGATATCTAATATATTTTTATACTTATTTGACATCCAAAATTTTTGTACACTCTTCTGACAACATCTTTCACTATTTTTCATCTTTAAAACAATTTTTTTACACCATTTTAACAACACCCATATGTTGTCACCCATTCTGACATCTCTACCCACACGTTACCATTAATTAATTTTTAAGTAATTCTTTTAAAGATTAAACAGTAAAAATAAAGTTATAAATGAAAAAATATTAATAAATAAATTATTTAAAACTTTAGTTTTATATATTTTTTTATTCAGACATATAAATCTAAAGCTATCTTTAAAGAATTAACTTTATAAAACTAAATATATTATTAACATTATTATTTTTAGTGTGATTTAATTTGAAGGATATATTTGAAAGACATTTATGACAACACCAAATATAATAATGTGGTATACACGAAATGGTGCCAAATACTACCCAAGTCCAATGTAAGTTTTGGTTGAATTGTGATTGTGGGCGCTACTCACTCCTCCCATGTGCCATGATCTATAAATTACGTGTAGTGGGGTATGCCTTCATGTGCTTTATCCTCTTAATTCCTATTCCCATACACGTTCAAACATTCACCAAATCACTTATGCCTTCTTTGCTTCTCAGAATAACATCAAACACTTGAACCATGTCTTTTTTTACATCAATTTATAGGTTTAATGTGTTTAAATGTATCCTTGCCATCTTAGTATTTTTAACTTAGCTTAAACAATAAAAATACTTTTTCATACATTAACCACTATCATTTTTTATTTTTTTTTTATAATTAGACAGGACATTTATTAGTCTTTAATTTCTGAAGTGGTTTTTTGTTATACAAATAGCAAAATGCCAAACGTATAAGATACACAAAATTATAATTCCACAGCTGTATTCGAAGAAAGTTCCTAACTCATTTGCTTACAGATAAATCTCATATTCGTCAACTATATGCAAAGTCTTCACTCCCCTGCCCACGCCAAATTTAATGTAATCAATGACAACCCTCTTACAAGGACAGGTTTCAGATACCAAGCATTAGTAAGCTACATAAATAACTCGTCTCTCTAAATTTGGCTCTGGTAAAAACCTCTGGTCTCTATATATGTACATACACTGTAATTACTGCAAATCCTTGTCATTGAATTTTAAGTTGTGCCTAAACTGTGGCAACAATTTTATTACAGAACTTTCATTAGGATGCTCAGAGACAGACAGCCTTAAGCAAACAATTAATATAGGTTAAAAGGACCTCGTACATGTGCAAACAGGTAACTTTTAATAAGAAAACCATGAAGAAATGAAAAAGGAGAACACTGAAGAGGTGTGACATAGGAGTGAGAAGCAGATTCCACGTAGTGCAGCGTGGAAACAAAATTCCACCGTAGCCGTTGTGCCAAGTTTTGATTTAATTGTTAAATTCCATGGCCGTGGAAGTCAAATCTCACTTCCCCTTTTCCCGTTAGGTGCCACTCACGGTCTCAAACTCTCATCTCACTGCCACTGCATTTAAAAACAACTTCATTCATTCCATTCTATCGTTCTATCTTGGCTTCACCACCCAATGGCTCTACCTTACATTATTCTCTTATCTCTAACTCTCATATCTCACACGGCACTCACTTCCTCCACCAACACCAACACCATCACTCTCCCGCTATCGCCTCTACTCACCAAACCCCAATCCTCCGATTCTTTCCATGCTCTCAAACTCGCCGCTTCAGCTTCTCTAACCCGGGCCCACCACCTCAAACACCGCAAAAATGCTCCCTCCGTCGCCACAACCCAAGTCTACCCGAAAAGCTACGGTGGCTACTCCATAGATCTCAACTTCGGAACCCCACCCCAAACCTCCCCCTTCGTTCTCGACACAGGAAGTAGCCTCGTCTGGTTCCCCTGCACCCCCCGCTACACCTGCTCCCACTGTCTCTTCCCAAACATCGACCCCACCAAAATCCACACCTTCATTCCCAAAAATTCCTCCACCGCCAAACTCGTAGGTTGCACGAACCCCAAATGCGGTTACCTCTTCGGCTCCGACCTTCAATCTCGCTGCCCCCAATGCCAACCCAATTCTAAAAATTGTTCCATCACTTGTCCCCCTTACATTATCGAATACGGCTTGGGCTCCACCGCCGGCTTTTTACTCCTCGACAATCTCAACTTCCCTTCAAAAATCGTTCCCCAATTTCTCGTCGGTTGCTCCATCCTCTCCATCCGCCAACCCTCCGGCATCGCCGGCTTCGGTCGCGGCCAAGAGTCTCTCCCTTCACAAATGGCCCTCAAGAGATTCTCTTACTGCTTACTCTCCCACAGCTTCGACGACTCCACGGAAAACAGCGACCTCGTTTTACAAATCAGCTCCACCGGCGACACCAAAACCAGCGGCCTCAGATACACGCCGTTTCACCCCAACCCTTCTGCCAGCAACCCCGCCTTCCTGGAGTATTACTATCTCAGCCTCCGGAAGGTCATTGTCGGCGGCAAGAACGTTAAGATTCCGTTTAGCTTTTTGGACCCCGGCTCTGACGGTCACGGCGGCACCATCGTGGACTCTGGATCCACCTTCACTTTCATGGAACGGCCCGTTTATGATTTGGTGGCCCAAGAGTTTGTGAAGCAGCTGGGGAATTATTCCAGGGCGGAGGACGTTGAGGCTCAATCTGGGTTGGGTCCCTGTTTTAATACTTCCGGCGCCAAGACCGTGAATTTCCCGGAGTTTACTTTTCAGTTCAAAGGCGGCGCAAAAATGACGCTGCCGGTGGAAAATTATTTCTCCTTAATCGACGATTCGGAGGTGGTGTGTCTGACCGTTGTCTCCGACGGTGGAGCCGGTCCGGCGATGATGTCCGGTCCCGCCATCATTTTGGGGAACTATCAGCAGCAAAATTTCCTCATTGAATATGATTTGGAGAATGAGAGGTTCGGGTTCGGCCCTCAGAGTTGCAAAAGGAAAAGTTAGTGTAGTAACTGTAAATTAACGTGTTATTTTTATTTATTTGTGGTTGGGTTAATATGCAGCAAAATAACTATTCATTTTTTTTACTGCGTGATTGCAGTATGAATGCTTACAATGATTTTAAATAAATCGATAATATTACGATGATTAGTTGATGAAATGCATAAGAGTGAGCTTGTAACACATGTTTGGTTGGTTTCATGTGCAATATTTATTCGTGAGTTTTAGGTAAAGGAGCGTTTTGAGAGTGTGATGGATTCCTTTCCATGGTGTTTCGTAAATTGTCTTTCATGTGAGGGGAGGAAAGGTTAAGGTAAAGTGTTGGGTACTTTATTCTTGCATTATTTGCGGTTCTTGTTTGTCTTCTAGCCAGCACACCGATAAGGAGCCTTGTTTGCTATTTCGTACAACTATGCCAAAGCGGTGTATAGTATTTTGTTGATCATCACCGACAGAGTAACAGTTAAATCCCAAGCCATTAAGTGGTCTTAGTTATTTTCTTTCATAAGATCACAGTGACCAAACTTTATTGTTTTATTTTAACTTACTCTAAGTGCTTACCAATTATGGATACGGGGCGAATATGCATACTGATTAGGAATACAACAGAACGGTAGGATACGTAATAGTTGCTCCATATTTTAACTTTTGAATAAATATTCACCTATATTCATATTCATGCAGATATTATATTTATTATGTGTGTATTACATATATTTTTTTTAATATTTACGAGTACTCGTATATATTTATGAAAGAAATTTTAATATTTAACAATAAATTTTAAACGTAAAATAAAATAAAAATATAATACATAATATTTATAAAGTTCAAAAAAAGTTAAATAACTCATTTAAATAATATTGAATGATTTTTTACAAATAAATAGAGATTTTGTAAAATCAATTGATAAAAAATAACACATTCAAAATTAATGTGTTAGTGTTTTAATATTTTTTTTAATTTAAATTAGAGTATAACAGTTACGAGTATCCACATGTACAGATATTATAATATTCGTATTCGCCCTGTTAACATACTCGTATCCGTTATCTACGGATATTCATTTTTTGTTGTAGATTTTATCGACAGATATCCACGAATATGAATTTTTTTGACATATAATACCAACACATAATATCAAACCATTATATAAATAATACATACCGCATTCAATTAAAATTGAACGGAGTGATGAGGATAAGTGAAATAGCGAAACGGATAATATCTTATCTTCTTTTTTTGGTTAAGAAGCAAGGCATTGTAGTTTCACTAAACTGATAATGAAGATGAATGTGAGACAATAAAAATGAGGACCACGTGAAAGGAGAAGGTATTTCTTTGTCCATAACGGTGAGGATCAACAATCAAAACAAAATTCGAAGATATGTACCAATTTGAATTTATTTTTTATTTTGATAGAAAGTTTTAGTTTTAATATAGAGTACAAAAGTAGGTTTAAGTACCATTTTCTTTAATGGACTGTGTATACTTAACTACCCGTCTCAAATCTTAACATCTCTATGGATTCATTTTATCATGCCTACTAAATTAAAAAAAAAATAGTATATAATTTTTTAAGGAACATAGCATATCGTTAATAATAAATTGGTAAAAAAACGCATGTTACATAATTAGTCACTGTTTACGCAACAACAAAATTAAATTTAGGATTTGGTTTTTGATTGGAAGTAACCAGAACGTGAGTTGACGTGAGAAGTGAGGTTTTGAATCTGAACTTCTTGTGCGAGAAAGATGGGAAATTGGTTGCAATTTGCTTCGAAGAGATTAATTACCCAAAATATAGGGTAGATAAAAGATGTGAACAGCACATAACTTTCAGAAGGGATGATGAGTTGTTAAAGAAACTAAACAAAAATAAAATGAGTGAAAAGGTTGGAATGTTGATGGGATTGACCAAAGACGTTGATGCTTATTGCGTTGTAGGTCACCCATTAGCAAAAGTGAGAGGCACATGATGCATCTATGAATGGGATTGTCTTTATTTGTCTCAGTATTGATTAGGTTCATGAATTCCCCTTTGTGTGCGTTGTTCAGTCCAGGTACCAACTGCGAAAATAAACAACAAAAGTTGCTCTGCTTTTTCCTTCAACTAAATACATCTATTTTTATAATCCTTCAATTATACAAAAAAGAGTTTTTTGCTTCTCACACTCAACATAATTCCAGAAAATTGATGGTGAAACAAACATGGTATTAGTTATATGTAACAAGGTAAGCCGCGTTCGTCACAAGTTACCAGAACAAATGGAAATGGTGCGCACGCATTCAGACGTAAGGTACAAAACATAATGTGTCGTGTTTTCATTGAAATTAACGAAACCCGAAATGTGGCATTGAGAATGCTACGTAACGAAAGTACCAATCCTTGTTGTTCTTATTTACAACTACCGGTACATGCGGTAGTAGTTAGTTGTTGACTCTTCCTGGTTAATTTCGTAAAAGGTGTAGATCGAAACATGGGGGAGCCAATAATGTTAAAAGTAAGTTTTTTCTTTTTGTTTTTTTTAATCAGCATGGTAATGCTAAGAATCTAGATCCGTGTAAATGGTAAAGAAATGAAAGAGAATATTAGAAAGGGAAATGGTAACAAAGTTTGTGTTTCACCAACTTTGACAAACAATATTTTTTATAAAAAAAATCCTAAAATTTTATTATTTTACTTTCATAAAAAAATAAAAAAAATACTCTATTAATAGCTTTATCAAAAAATTATTTGTCAAAAATTAATTTTTTATTAAAAATAGACCAAACAAGTCAACCAGGAAGGAAAAATAAAATGTCATATGAAAGAGAAAAGATGGTTGGTTTTACTTTAGCGTCATCACCATGTGCATGTGATGTGAGGATGTCCGTGTCTTCTCCTTGTCCCAGCCTACAACGCTATAATTCATTTTTGGTTTCTTCTAACCTAATTCACTGTTTTTTCGATTTTCTTTTTCACGAATAACTAACTACTTTAAAAAGTAAAAAAAGAATAAAGTAAAACTTATTTATGTATAATTTAATTAATAATTTTTTTTATTTGTACTAATTCTATGTAATAATTTTATTTTAGTTTGTGTAAAAATTTACTACTTTTTTTTCTTTTCCTAAATGTGACGTATTCAAATAAACTAAGAGGTCAAATTGATAATTAATTTGAGGTGGATATTTTTTCAATTTTCTTTTAGATTTATTGCTAAACTAATTCAATTAATTGAGTTTGGCAATCACACCCCTATTAAATGAAGAGAAAAATAGAAAGTTATAACAAATCATCTTAAAAGTAAAAATTATTAGATCAAACCTTCGTTATTGACTATTGAGACATAAATTAGTATTCAGAGCAACTATTTATGTTTAATGATATAGCACTCCAAACATTAGGATTTAACTGCAACAGAATGCACTTACCCCACCACATAATAATTGACACCTTTTTCAACAAAAACATAACTACACAAAGATAAAACCTATGAAGTTAAATAACATAAAATTGTAGAATTATACACAGTATATTTTTCCAAAATAATATAAGATAAAAAATTTCTCTCCTTGAAAATGCTAAACGTTAATATATTATCTAACTAAGGAAATCGAAAATAAATATATATTAAAAAATATTAGTTACTTATTATGATCTTAATGCGCAAATATGTATAAATATTATCGTTTTCATGAGACAAAGAAGCTTTTAGATTTTGAATAAATAACTGTCATATTAAACTCTCAAGAATTTTTAATATATATTTTTATTTTCAGTGCTAATGTGATAGTATTCCAAATGTTCAATAGAATCAAATACTGTTTTAGCTGGCGGTCTATCATGTTATGGGTTCAGCCCAAAACCTAAAGGAGTAAAGGATATCTTTTTAGGCATCCCCTTTTTTTCTTCCTGCACCACTGGAAAACTTTGAATTCCCAAACTATCCCCCATTAAAATATAATAAAAATTCTTGCACCTTTTTTTTTCTAATTTCTTCGTAATGGATATTCTGAATTTGGATCTGAAAATATTTTTCAGAAAATCCAATCCAAAATATTATATATATATATATTTGAAAGATATTTTTGAAACACTTATATAAGAATATAAAAATATTTTCTAAAATGAATATCTCTTTTTGAATTCAAAAATATCTTTCAAAACATTTATTTCGAAAAATACTTTTATATTTTAGAATAGGTATTTTGGAAAGTATTTGCAAATTCAAAAATACCTTCTAAAATATTTATTTCGAAATATTTATAAAAAAATCTTGTCAAAATGGTATTTTCGAAAAGTATATGTTATATATGTGTCTTTAGAATGTAAAAGCTTTCATTAATTTAGATATCAATTTTATAAATTAAAAATTTAATATTTGAGTATATAATGTATTATAATGTTAGAAAGTTTAGTTTTTAAGGAAATTATTTTTGACAATCTATATTTTTTTATATATCCATTTAACAACTTTAAATAGTAATAAAATATTATATTAAGCTATTTAGTTAAAATATAAAATAAATTATAGAATAAAAAAAGGAAAAATGATGTGAAATGGTAGAATAAAATTTGAAAAATGTGAAGATATCACTTTCCAAACGAAAACTATGAGGAGCAGGATCACCAAAAGTCCAACACTACCAACCCGAGGTATAAAAAACCAAAAACATGATAGATTAGAGTAGAAAAATTATATTATAAAAATTAAATTTTAACAATTTTCTTTTAGATCTGAATTGTCATATTTTTTAAGTGACTTTCTATTTTTTTTATTTTTTTCATTTTTCTATATTTTAAAATTACTCAAAGTATCATTATCAATTAGAGTAACAGTATTGTCGACAAGGTCAGCCACCATCTCCATCAACGATCATAATTTCCTACACTAAATACAACTCTGTTGACGGAAACACTGATTAAATCCAATGATGGACTATCATAACGACAAAAACCTACAAAGCATATCAGAGTTTATTTTCTTTGCCCTGCTTAATTTCCACACACAAGTGTCGTCCTTATTACACTGTCATAAAAGAAAAACTAGGGAACAGATATAGACTTCGCATGGCGTACAAAAGTCATTTATTTTGAGATGTCTTATTACCCATGCAAAAATTATTAATAAATAATTTTATTTTATTTTTCTCAAACTGTACAATTTAGATTTGGTGAAACAAACAATATTACGTCATATAAATCTTGTCATTTTGTGGGCATGCCCATACGATCGATGAAAGTGACACCAAACATGTTGATTTGTTACGACCCATTTAATCTATACAAGGGAGAAAATGAAGTAGTTTGTTAGCATATACATCACATAGCAATTCCGTTTTCGATGCTATCAGTTTTGTCAACTTGAAATTTCGATACTGCATAACTGATTAAGGTATGTATTCGATGAATAATGTCGTCCTTGTTTGTTCTATACTAAGTAAATTCGTTCGTTTATTTTTAGAAAGTTTTACTTTATTTGCAAATGAATGTACTAGAAATAATACAAAAAAAGTATCTTGAAATAACTAATCCAAAGACTCCTGAGCTAGTGTTAAGTCGTTTTTAACAATGTTCCTACATCTAATCCTATATAACTTTGTACTAACTAACATTTGAGCACTAAACATTTTTATATGGACTCTGATATCTTAATTTCTGTTGTGAATGTTGACTTTTGGTATAACTTAATGTGAAGCCGTCAAATCAATTAATATATTTTTTAAGAAAGGTTTAAACTATTGATCAATCTTCACCTCGTTTTAGACTTATTAATTAAGATATGAAATTTTATTGTAACGCATCAGATTTTTAGCTGGCATTTATTTTGTTTCTCTTCTGGCGTTCTCATCCTGTCTTTGCATCATCTCCGTCAACACGATGAGGTATTCTAAAGCTGGAACCTCCCTTTCAATCCCAATATATTGTAGAATTTAAAGAGATTTCTTAAATCAGAACATTACAATAAAAGTTGTTTTTACGTGAGTTTTGAGTTGTCTTAAATCAAGATATATAATCTTTAATGTTTTTCTATCATTCAATTGATTAATCTCCTCATTACTAATCAGGACAAATAATTATCAATTAAGTGGGCCTTAAATAATTCGGCCAATATTTATAAGTCCACTTCATTTTTCATAAAGAATTATGGCGAAAACCTAACTAAAACTTCACCATCTTTCTCTAATTCCACTGATATTTTTCCGTAGTTTTTCAAAGGCATTACGTTTTCTGTTTGGGTACGCGTAAATCTGAGAGGTAGATTTATATTACGTCGCAAGCAGGCAACTTTAAAAAAAGCGTAACTAGGGTATTTGAATTGTAAATGTCAGAATTGTTTAAAAGGGATTTTGTTAGCGGAAGAAAAAATTGTCACGTCTATATTTAATTTTTCTTTTTTGAATGATTAATGTAGTAGATTTTTAACGAAAAAAAGTATTGGAAGAGCGACAGAAAATAGAAATTTATTTATTAACATATAACATAAGTGTGAATAAAGAATAAACCAAAAATCCCCTCGGCCGAACGGAGGTAGAGGATACAGATACATACAATGAAGTATACATGCAGTATAATAATAATAGTATCTCTGAACTCAAGTACAAGAGGTACGACTGTGTCCAAAACTAACAAATAAAAAAATATATGAAAAAGCCACAAATGACGTAAAAACAGGTCGGGTCGGGTCGGGTGGGTGTAAGAACCCGAATCGATCAGCGATCCCAGTCGCACTTGGTGGTTTGAAAGGCGGTGGCGGTTCCCTTGAAAGGCACGCGCAAGTCGCAGCTAACTTTGGGCTTGAGTGTCTTGGTCTTGAAAGCGCCCAACTTGAACCTCACCCTCAGGTACATCTTCACATCGATCTCATACAACCCGGTGGAGTTCTCCTTGCTCAATTCGGCGCTCTGGTCAGCGTCCAAAGCCATCACTTGGTTCCCCTTGAAGACGGGGTTCAGCACGTTCGTGGTCTTGTGCCCCTGGTAGAAGGGATTGGGGTACTGGGAGTTGAACCTGGCGTCGTGGAACAATGCACGCGCCTCGATGAAGTCGTAGTAGATACCCAGCCTCTTGTTAGGGTTGCGCACTGTGATGTTCAGGGCAAGATCGTAGTGGAGGGTGTTGTTGGAGTAGTTGAACTCCGTGAGGGTGGCGTCAGTGACGTGGAATTTCACCATGTTGGGACGGACTATGAGCCAGAAGATGAACACGGCGATGGCCACGATGATGATCAGCGTGAAAATCACCTTGAAGATGAGGCTGAAGATGCAGCTGAAGAGGCAGCCGCAGCAGCAGCCAAGCCCGCCGCCGCGCCCTGGGCGGTTGTAGGACTTCTGCGGCGGAATAGCGGGGCCGTAGTAGGCTCCGTTCAACTGCGACATGGTCGAATGTTATGAGCGAGGGACGAAAACAATAACGGTGGGAAAAGAATATGAATAAGCAAAGGATGAAGAGATGGAGTGGAAGATTAGTAGCTCCTGGTGTGTGGATTTATAACTAACTGTGAGTGGTGTGGGGTTGGGGAATTTGAAAAGCGCGTGATCCTCTACAAAGCTTAACCGGCCACCAAACTATGTGCAATCGGAGTTAATTGTTAATTTATTGTATTACTTTTTTTAATGTTAGTTTTTTCATCATTTGATTCATATTATTTATTGTATATTTATCTTCTCTTTCTTTGAATTTTTGTCCCTATAAGGAAATTATAATAGCGCAGTTTTTTTTACGAAAATATTTAAATAAATGGTGGTGGAGGTGAGAACTCGGGGTGAAGCGTAATAGCGGTGGTTCGTTTCAACGCGGTTGCTTTTCCAAGGTATGAACTTGTGCGAGCATGGCGTGTGCGTTTGAAACTGAAATTCGCGTTTTCACTGTTCCATTCGTCGAAACTTCCGAGTTCCTGCTTCCAAAGTCATTGACTCTTTCATGGATTCCTTTTCATGTTCTCCAAACTCTACCTCTGCCTTGTTTTTATTAATAATAAATATTAGTCACGGTTTTCTTGTATCATGATAATTGTCCTTTCAAATTTTTCATTTTTTGGATTTTCAAAATTACTAGATATATTTACTTTTAATTTAATAAAATATTTATAGTAATTACTAATATACATTTCGTAGACACTTAATATACAATTCATATTCTTTCTAAAGCATTTTCTTAAAATATTTAAAAGAAGTTAAAGCGTCTAACTTCTCCACTAGAAAATATGTCCCATTTTTTCTACTATAATCATCGATGAATAGCACAATATTCCTCGTGTAGCACACTTTATAGATTAGTTCAACATACTCTAAATTCATTTTGAACATGACATATTTTTTGCCACAATTTATGTTAACAGACCAACTAGGAAAATTAACTTTGTATCAATAGTTTCTATATACTTTGCAATATACTAGTATATATATTTCATGTCAGTCTTTGTCATATATGCGGAAATTTAATTTTCAGTTGCACCAATCGTTTTGTAGTAAATAATATATATAACGCGCATAAGTTTTATATTGAGAGATAGTCTCCGTCTCCCTCGCCTTTTCGATTTCTTTTATCAAACACCAATACCAATATTTTATATGTAAGCATTTAGCTTTTAAATTTTTAGGGGTTATTTAATTAAATATTAAAAATTCCAATAATTAAACATGAGTTCTAAACTAAAGTCATGATACTTTTCTTTTTCTAATTTGTGATCAATGGATAATCTATCTTTGTGTTAAATATACTACAACAAAAACGACTTTAGACAACGACATAAAATTATGATATAAATTATAAAAACCGTGGTCTAAAGATTAGACCACAATTTTTTAGGCGTGGTATAGGTGAGTGTAGTTATAGGTAATAGACAACGGTTTTTAGTATGACAATATTTTTAAAACCGTTGTTTAAAATTCTTACAATAGACAACAATTTTACATGTTGATTTTATACCTTACCTATGTTTTTAGACCACATTTTTACTAGTTTTGCCCATATAGATTAAAGCAACAATTATATAATCATGAACTTTCATGATATTTATACATCATTTATAAAAATGTTATTTATTATATGTTTAGGCTACATTTATTTAGTCATTGTCTATTTTAGTGTGGTCTAAACTATAAATTGTTGTAGTAATTAGATTGGTTATTATTAATAAAACCAAACGCATGTCACACCTTCTCCATTATTTTTATCTGGATAATGTTATCTATCGAAAAACAGAAGAAAAAGTATCCATTTGAATATGATTTGTTGATAAGTTATGTTCTTATATATTGGTGTGATTTTCAAGTACCATCTGTATCGTGAATTTTATTATTATTTAAAATTGTAATTCTTTGAATTGAGGATTCTAACTATTGTTCCCCTCTTAAGTAGAAGAGTGTTTTCTTTTTGTTAGAGCTATTTGGAAGAGTTTTTTCTTCTTTTTTTTAAAATATTTTTAGTCTATTTTTTTTAATCTATAAATGTTTGTGGTTCTTAAAGCTATCCAATAAAGTTATATAAATTAGTCACTTAAAGGTTTTTGAAGTTGTTTGAGTAATCACTTTCTCACACGAAAAGTCTATTAATCTCCTACGAAAAAAGTATCACGGTACATCGAAATATACCTTCTTTATAACTTGTTAAGTTAGGTATGCAACTTTTTTCTCAGGAGCAAATGATAAAATGGAAAGTTGGTGTTAAATAATTAATTATTGATGTTGGTTTCAGCAAAAACAACTGTTTCAAATAAAAAGAAATTTCAGAATATCAGCCATTCTTCAGCAGCCTACTGGTTATAATTTTCATCTGTGTCATTTTATTGTTGACAAATATTTTCTTTCTATTTTATTTTGTTTTGTTATTGCGAGATATTTTTAGTGATGAATCTAAAACTCTGAATCAGAGAAGATAATTAAAAAATATTTTGGATTTCAATCTAACAATTTTTTAAAATAAAAATAAAGAAAAATTAGAGAAAGAAATATATAAAATTAAGAGGACAAAATATATATTTTTCAGATATTTAGTAATAATTTTAATAAAATCAGTCAATAAATATTCTGTTAAAATTGATGATAGGTGGGATACTGTTATTAACACTTTATATTGTATGCACATATACAACAAATAATTAACATCACTGCTTAATTTTTCATTAACAATTAAAATTGTTGGACTTTTTATCTCTTTGAAGGATTTAAATCCAACATTAAAATGGTCACCAGAATTATAATCTCGTCATATTTGCCCAAATTGCAATAACCTCTAGCCCATTCTAATTTCCTTAATTATGATATGTGGATTTTCTAAAGTATAATACTAACACGATATTTGTATACATATGAAAGCACTAACACGATATTAGTATAAATATGTAAGCTAATGGTACGTTTACATGAGAGAAAAGAAAAATAATTAAAATTTTATGCTAATTTTCTATTAAAAGAAAGTTGAAAACAGACCAAATGAATCCCTATAAACAAAAATTAAAATTTTTACTAACTTCTTCAACTCAAATTTAAAACTTTTCCTTCCTTGTTTTTTCTGTCCGCACATATCACATCACATAACCGAAGCAGAGAGAAATTTTCACTCTTTTCAGGATTTCCTTGAATGACTCCAAGATATTTCTTAAGCTTGCTAAGTTGTTCTAGAATGTTATGAAAATGTGGGCATAGACTTTAAATACACAAGACAATTCTACAGGACAAATAAATAAAATAAATATTATTTCAAGAAAACGTATACATTACAGGAAATAGTCAAAGAATGGACAAAATAATGACAAAAGCCACAGAAATGATAATTAAAATAGAAAATAATGGTAAAGAAAGAAAAACCGAAAATCAATGGAAATAGAACATGTAATCTAGTAATCGACGTCGCACTTGGTGGTCTGAAACGAAGTTCCAGAGCCATTGTTAGCGAAGGGAACCTTGATGTGACATTTGACCTTGGGTTTCAAAGTTCTGGATTTGACATCCCCGAGTCTGTATCGAACCCTGAAGTTGAGCCTCACATAGATGTCGTAAACGCCATCACTTTTGTCCTGGTTCAACTGAGACACTTGTTCATTGTCTAGTATGACCACCTTCTCACCTGAGAAAACAGCGCTCATGAGGCTGCTGCTCTTCGTGTACTGCCGGAACGAGTTCATGTGCGTTATGACATCGTAATTGGAGAATCTGGCATCCTCGTAGAATGCTAATGCCTCCACTTTGTCGTAGTAGATGTTGAGTTTTTTGTTGGGGTTGCGTGCGGTGAAGTTGAGGACCATGTTGTAGTTGAGTGTGCTGTTGTCGGCGTTGTAGTCGAATTGGGTTAGGTCGGCTTCCGTGACATGGAACCTGAAGGAGCGGGGTTGAACAACCAGCCAGAATATGAGGATTGCGAGGCCAATGAGAACGATGAGTACAACCAGAATCTTCCACAAGATTCCGAAGAGGCAGCAACAGCAGCCTCTTTCGCGATGAGGGCGGTAGCGTGGTGGTTCCGCCGGGGGAATGGCGGGACCGTAATAAGCACCATTCAAGTGGGGTTGCTTATCGGCCATGCTTGGTGAATATAGATTGATAAATGAATGAACAGAAAAATGTAACAGGGGTTTGGTATGGAGAAGGTGGTGAATTGTGAGATAGAGAGAAGGGAGAGGTGTGTTATATAGAAAGGAAAGGCATTGAAGATTCTACGGGAAGAACGCGGTTGTGAGTATTTGTCCGTGTTGGTTATTTCTGCATTTGGCTTTTCAATTTCTTTTAACGAAAGGAGTCGAAAAACAGCGTATTGTATTGACCGGTAGTTTGATTTAGATTGGCCGCGACAACCACGAAGAACATTCTCAGCAAGAAATAACTTTTGTAATTGTTGTCCCTGTTAGTTATTGGTTGTAGGGATCATTGTAGTTATCCCAAACCATCACGCTTGATATTGTCACTGTGATTGCGTAATAATTTGATGTGATGTGATGTAACAACATAACTAAATAATAATTTGAGAAGGGATAAGTGGGATAAAAGTTCCTTCACTTTCAATAATGTGTGAGCAACATCAATAAGAATTTATAAGGAAAATTTTAAGGAGAAAGGACATAAAGATTTGTAACCTAAACAATTATCTAATTACTAGTTGTCCAAATTAAAGAAATAAATTCACTATAATAATAAGTGGGTATGAATTTCCTTCAAGTGTACAAACATTATATATATAATCAAGTCACGAAAGCTCAAAAATGAAAAAGAAGATTAAAAACAAGAAATTAAAATCTATCCTATATGAATACACATTTCTTCCTCAAAACATTTCAACACGAGTTAAAAATCGAAAACAAATAACTTATGAACCTATTTGCAAACATCCCATTTCATTTCACTTTTGTCTCACATTTCTCTTCCACATCATGATGATCTAAGATGAATTTTACTTCGTTGAAACTTAAATGTATCTTGATTTCTTGTTTTGGATGTGATTTTCTAACGTTTTGAACCAAATGGTTTCTGAGTTTTTGGTTTCTCAAGGCTCCAAGACTCCCTTTTAAGCAGCGGCAACGACGACAAAGGCCACCTCCAACGGCAGCGATGATCAACTAAGGTGAGTTGGGTTTTATTGATCTCAAATGTATGTTACCTTGTGGATGTTTTGACCGAATAGTATTATGTAACTGTGAGTTTTCAAGACTCCAAAGGGACAGCACAACGTCTGCTTTAGGCCACTTTTCCGGCGGCAGTGAGGAGACTCTAAAACTACCTCCAATTTCGTTCAAAGCCTGACATTTGTGTCTTGATTGCATGATTATTGAGTTTCTCATTATTAATTTTTTATGTTACACAAATTTTTTAGCAATTTGAGGATTTTTTTTAAAACAAATTTTCTTTCAACAAATTTTTTTAGTAATTTTTTTTGTCATTTAACCTTTTTTTTAGATTTTTAGAATAATTAATATCAAAGTTTGATTTATTAGATTTTCATTATTACTAGGTACATTGTTACTTTATATATTATAATGTTGGTTTAAATACTATTTTATACCTGTTTTTGATTCACTTAGTTCAATTTTATTTTTTTTCTTTTGCGAGTTTAATTTGGTCCTAATTTTCTAAATTGTGTTGAAAATTTGGTCCTATAACCACCACCACCACGTTAAAACCACAATCATCCTGCAACCATCAACACAACCACACTAGTGAATGATCCAGGATACAACCATTGCATCTTGTCCAAACTTTGTGTACAGGATCGTTCTTGTCAGGCTCAGCAGCAGAGCCATTTTATTCTTTGCGCTCATGGCGATAAACATGGACCTATTCCAGGAATGATAATTGGTTGAATCTAGCACAGGAGACACAAGAGAACCAGCTGGGCTCTCTCCACGGTGCAAACACAGATAACTTTCACTGGTCAATGGTGATCTTTTAGACTTTTCTTCTTTAGTCCTGATGAATGAAAGAAGAATAAACGGATACATGAAGATGAAAAGGATAAAAGAATAACAGAGTAAGAAAACTAGGCGCAACAGAGGTCTTCAATCGAAGAGCTCTGATACCATATCAGAGATTATGGTTCCTCATGATTGAGGGCTTGTTGGAGCAGATAGTAGTGCAGCGTAAAGAAACAGATTGCATAAGAGAAAAGGGTGAACGAGAGTGATGAAAAGAAAAACTATTATTACTGAAGAATGGAATATTCTACATACAACAAGGGATAACACACCCTTATACAAGGAAAACAAAACTAGAAAAGTGGGTAACAGAAAATAAAAAAAGACGCTCAGCGTAGGGAGAGAAGCGATAGAATGAGATGAAAATTGAGAAGATCGAAGGGTTCTAAGACGAGGCCAGAGAACCGTTAGTAGAACCAGAATCTTCAACAAGATTCCGAAGGGGCAGCAACAACAGCTTCTTCCGCGTTGAGGGCGGTGGCGCGGTGGTTCCGCCGGGGGGGGAATGGCGGGACCGTAATAAGCACCATTCAAGAGGGGAAACTTGAAAATAATAGAAGGACTTCCTAAAATAATTAATTCTAGATGAGTGCAAGAAAAATCCTGGGAAAGATTCTGAAAATGTAGCGACAATAGCTCCTGCTGCAGTAACGGTAGCGTGGTTTGCCTGGCGGAGGAATGGCGTCATCGTTATGGGCGTGGTTGAAGCGGCGTTGTTCATCGGCCATGGTTGCAGAAGATGAATATAATCGGTGATGGGAATTGATGGAGAGAATTCGATGGGAATATATATATTACACAAGGTAGAAAGTGAAGGCTTTCAAGAATTGAAGATTCTAATTTCAGTTTGAATGGAACAACGCGCTTGTACTCCATTTCTACCCTACCCACCCATACGACCACCAATACCATTCTATATAGACAGAGAGAATGAATACAACATATTGAAGATTACAACTTATAAATATTGCACGATTGATTTAAAAATAAAGTGAATGAAATATATTTAAAGATTAATGTTAAGCTAATTGAAAGAGTATTTTTTTTGACATATTTTTTATTATTTAAGTTAATTTTCTTTATACTTTAAAAAATAAATTTATTCTTTTATTCTTCGTTAATATATCTATTTAAAAAATAATACTAAAAAATAATTTATCATAATTTAATAAAAAATTGAAAAACGTATAATACAAATATTAAAAAAAAATTATGATAATCAAACTATCGACTATAAAAAAAAACTGTACAATATTTTTCTATTCTATGTTCATAAAATAAAATAAAAGATTAATATACAAGTGGCTTATGAGATAAATTATTAAACTAAGATTTTACCATCAAGTTAAACGGGAAAGAATTTCTTTTTTTATTTCTTCACAAATAGAAGAGAATAGATGAGAAATAAGAACAAAAATAATATATTCTTTTCACTTTAAAAACAAAAGAAACCAGAAAAAAAATGGGAGATGAGAACAAGGTGTGAGAAGCTCAAAAAACTACGAAGAAAAAATAAAAAATATCTTAATAAATATTTTTATTTTTTATTAAATTTAATTTTGTATTTTATTACTTATTCATTAAATGGCGTGTTTTATAAGAGAAATAAAAAATAATTAATTCAATTATCATTAATTTCTAATATATTATCTATAACATAAAAAAATATAAAATTTTGGGGGGTCATGGTCACATCCGTCTCCACAATGCTTTACCAATACATCAACAACATAAGATTCAAGGAATGAATTTTATCAAAATTTTTGAACAAGAATTCTAACTCTAAAAGAGAATAAAGCAAAAGAGAGGTAATATAAGTTACAAAAAGACAATAAAAAAATATAATCAAAATTGATTAAAAAATAATAAAGATACCATATCACTCTTTGAAACAAAATTATATATTACAAAAAAAAAATTAACTCATTAAATATAACTTATAATACCAATAAAAATTAACAAACATTAATAATAATTTTATTAAATTTTATCTCAAGCATTAATTTATAATTAATTTAGTAAAAATATATTAGTACTGAAACAAAAGATTTTATAATTAATTTAAAGTTAAATTATTACATAGATCTCCATTTTTGTAACAAATTTTAAGTAAGTTTCCTATTTTTATTTATTAACAGTGTCGCATGTCCTTATAAAATGAAAAAAGTCTTAATATTATCATTATTTATTATTTTATCTTAATTTCGTTCTAATTTATATATATATATATATAGATAGATAGAGACACGTAGACCTGGGTATAGAAGTGAAAGGCAATTCTAGAGAGGTATCTACGTAAATATAATTTGAAGAAAAGGTACATTATTAAAATATAAAAAAATGGTAAAGAAAGAAAAATCGAAAATCAATGGAAGAAATGAAACATGTAGTCTAGTAATCGACGTCGCACTTGGTGGTCTGAAACAAAGTTTCAGAGCCATTGTTGGCTAAGGGAAGCTTGATGTGACATTTAACCTTGGGTTTGAAGTCACCAGATATGAGATCCCCGAGTCTGTATCGAATCCTGAAGTTGAGCCTCACATAGAAGTCGTAAGCGCCATCACTCTTGTCTTGGTTCAACTCAGACACTTGTCCATTGTCTAGTATCACCACCTTCTCGCCTGAGAAAACAGCGCTCATGGGGCTGCTGCTCTTCGTGTACTGCCGGAACGAGTTCATGTGCGTTATGACATCGTAATTGGAGAATCTGGCATCCTCGTAGAATGCTAATGCCTCCACTTTGTCGTAGTAGATGTTGAGTTTTTTGTTGGGGTTGCGTGCGGTGAAGTTGAGGACCATGCTGTACTGGAGGGTGCTGTTGTCGGCGTTGTAGTCGAATTGGGTTAGGTCAGCTTCCGTGACATGGAACTTGAAGGAGCGGGGTTGAACAACCAGCCAGAATATGAGGATTGCGAGGCCAACCAGGACGATGAGTGTAACCAGAATCTTCCACAAGATTCCGAAGAGACAGCAACAACAGGTTCTTCCATGGTGATGGCGGTAGCGTGGTTGCGCCGGCGGAGGAATGGCTGGACCGTAATAGGCGCCGTTCAGGTGGGGTTGCTTATCGGCCATGCTTGGTGTACGCAGAATGATAAATGAAGGAAAGAAGAAAAAATGTGTAGGTTGATGTAACTAGAAGTTATAATGGGTGAAGAGAATTTGTTGTGAGAAGGAAATGGTGCGTGTAGGTATATATATAGATAAGATAGGGAAGAGATTTGAAGTTTGTATGGGTATAACGCGGTTGCGACGAAGTATACGTATTTTGTTTTCAAAAGGAAAGGAATCGATCAACACGGAATTTTATTGACCGGTGCAAAGTTTGATAGTGATGATTGAATGACCCCAAAAGGAAAGAGGGAGGAACATTCTGTCTGCACAAGAAAGATGAGCATGGAGCAAATGAAGTAACACGTTACAACTTTATATTGATTCCAAATAATTTCCCCTAAAGGTTATAGTTCATTTTTTTTCACGCGCTATATTTTTTATCAGGTGTACGATAACTCCGAACCATCTTCGACTCTAATATTATACATGAGTTTATATATTTCATATAGAAATTAGTCACTAAAAACTTGTGATTAAAAAACAAGCACACATTATAATATAATATAATATATATATATATATATATATATATATGAAATTGTAATATAAAATTTATCATTAACAATAATATATTAAAAAAAATCAAAAGTTGATTTTAGTCAAAATATTCCTACACGTTATTTTAATTATTTAAAATCTTTAATAATTTAATAATTAATAAAAACTAAAGTTTGTTGCAATATCATTTCAATATAGATGATCATAATGTTTGCTAAAAATTCAGTCTTCGTCTCATGTAAGAAAAGATAAAATTATGAATACTCAAAATTAAGTCTTAAAACCAAGACTCGATTTAAGAAAATTAACAACTTCTAAATGATTAATTTTTTTTACCTTAAAATCTATTCTTAATATTGCTCTCCTCTTATCCAACTTCAAAGTCTAAAATAATTTTATTTACACAAAAAGAATTTAATAAATAATTAGAGCATGATTTTATAATATCTAACAAATATAGTAAAACATATTGCTTCGAAAAAAAAAGTAAAAAATAAATTTACTTAAAAGAAAAAATTATTTAATCCAAAATGTTTCTTAACTCCTCAATCTTGTAGTGTGTAATTTGCTTTTAAAAATAATAAGAGATTGATGATGAGAATTGAGATATAAAGGAGAGGAAAGTAAAAGATGGAGGTACAGAATAGGGAAATCAAATAAAGAAATTACAGTAAAAAATTTTCATTTATATTTTACTCACTTATATTCTCAACGATCTCATGACATAATAAAGTTTTCCATTTTTTTTTCAGTATTTACATCATAGATTTTTTCTATCTAATATAAATTTTTTACTCACTTATATTCTTAACGATCTCATAACATAATAATGTTTTCCATTTTTCTTTTTAGTATTTACATCTATAGACTTATTTATACGTACACGAATACTAGTTTATATTCATGAATTTTGACGGCGATTTCCATTAACTTGTACTCAAATAAATAAATTGTAAAAGATAATAAACTTTTCTAAAGAATTTTAAATATTTGATTATAAATGGACGTGAAATTTATAAAAGTAATGAAATTTTAAAAATTTACAAAATTAGTTTTTTATTGTTAAAATTTATATAATTTTAAATTGTAGAAAAGTAAGAATTTTTTTTTATATATTTTTTTCTTCCGTTCGATCTAGATTGACATATGTTAACTTAAATTTAGTTGAATTCAAGTCGCTATATGCTCAACACTGTTTTTTAACTCATCATTAAAATTTGTCGTTCAAATTAAAAAAGTTTAATTTTTTTTTTAATTTAAACTTGCGTGATTTCAATTGACATTAATTTAGGTGGATTTTTTTTTTCAACACCAACAATGTCTTATTATTATACTGTTTATAAACAATGAAATAATGTTAATAATGCCACGAATTAAAATAATATTAACGAAAAAATATGATAACAATACAGTGTTAAAAATAATTATTGAGAAAACAGAATTCCACTAATTTTTTTAACTAACTAATTAATTTCGTTCCATTTTTTTATGTTTCTCTTTAATACATTTATTTTACTTTTCCTTTTTACTTATTTCCTTTCTCTTCTATTTTTTATCACTCCACCAAACATAAATATATAAAGATATTTTCAAAGTTATTAAGGGGATGTCCATTAAAGAGAGTCAAGTTTGAGATAGTTTATTATATTCGATTTCTCACGGTCTCTTGCGTGTACTAATTTTTCATATATGACATTAATTGTTGGGGTTCCTTAAATGAACATACACTTAAAGAAATGGTATAGAACCTAAGAGATACCACATTCAACCCAAAAAAGATAATAAGTATATGAAATTTTTACCTCACTAAACTATTAGCAATTTGGCATAAACTTCACTATATATGATACTATTAACTCCACACTTAAAATTTTTGATGTATTGACTAGATATTGATTATATAGATTTGTCAAAATCCACATGCACAACTCAATCAATCAAGCCTCGCTGGAAAAAAAAATACAAAAGAGTTAAATCAAAAGTAAAAATAAGTGTTTATAATTAGCCAATACATCAAAACGATAATATTTTTTCTCAAATATGAAAAATAATAAAACCTAAAATAGAATAAGTCTGCAAAACTAATTTTTCACCACAAAATTCAAATTAACGATTCCAATAGACAAAACAAACAATGTCACAAATTCATCGTCAAACTTTAATTTAACTCCTCTCCATTTAGGTTAACTCAAACAAAATTAGTTTGAATTTTTTAAACAAATAGTTGGGAGGCCAACCCAAAATGTTTTTATACTTTTCTTCTCTTCTTTTTTTTCTATTAAAAGTTATATGATAATCCATAATCACATAATAACCTATTTATTATTTTAGCTATCACTTGAGTTTGTGAGTGCAAATAAGTAATATTTAATTTTAGGGTGCATGCGTGTTTTTTTATATATATTTTGATCAAGTATTTGATCTTAATTGACTGTATTAACATTTTATTACATAATCCAATGCCACAGATGAACTTTTAAATGTTAGTGTGGATAAACAAAAATAAATAGAGATAAATAAATCGTTCAGTGCTAATTAACATTTACATAGTAGAAAATGCTTTTTTGTTTTCTACTTAAAATTCCGTTTCACGATTTTTTTTTTTTAAGAAAAATTCCTAAAGGAAAATTTACCATAACATCAATATATTTTCAAATCCCATGTTAACTTTTTATCTGTATATATGAATTGTCTTCTGGGCTAGGTAGGAACAAGGGAATCTTTCAATCAACGAATTGGGCCAATAAGATCCATACAAGGCGTAAACAACAGCATCAGGGTGGTGAGGACCAAATTAAAGTGCAACAAGCTCCGGGAGGAAATTGGGGCTTTTTTTCTGCACTCCCATTTTTTCTTCCTGCACTCCAATAAGTAAAGACTATGTTTTACTCTTATACATTTGTAATAAGACAAGTTCGTGGAATATCTTTTCGGATCCGTTAACACATTCCGGATTCACAATCTGGAAATTACTGAAAAACCTAAATGAACCTACACGCACCCCTTAGAAGGAAGAAGCTGAAGTGAAGACTTGTCCAAATTTATTGTAAATAAGTGTAAAACGGACATTTCGTTTTCTAGCGGGGTGCAGGAAGAAAAAATGGAGGTGCAGGAAGAAAATCCCCTTTTGAACTGGGTCATCAAGTTGATCAAGTGGCCCATTTTGAACTGCTTTATTCTTTCAATTCATTTCATGGGTCTTTCTTCCTACACCTCCAAGCATTTCTTCTGCACCTCCAAAAAATCTTAAAATTCCCAAAATACCCTTTGACCATTTAAAGAAACGCACGGACATCACACCCCCAAAAATACTTCCGGATGTCGACTTCCGGAAGTCAAAATATATGACTTCCGGAAGTCAAAAATCATCACCGGAAGTCGACTTCCGAAAATCAAAAATCATCACCGGAAGTCGACTTCCGGAAATCAAAAATCATCACCGGAAGTCAACTTCCGGAAGTCAAAAAAAATTACGGAAGTCGACTTCCGTATATAAAAAAAAATATATTTTATTTTATTTAATTTTTTAAAATACGTATACAAAATTATAAAACATTTAAATTTAAAAAAATTACTTTAAAAAATAAAAAAATAATAAATAATAAAATTACTAAATAAAAAATTAAAAAACAAAATTGAAAAATAATTTAAATTCAAATAATAAAACTTTAAATAATTTAAAAATGAAAAAATATATATATATATATATAAAACGGAAGTCGGACTTCCGTATATATATACAAACGGAATCGACTTCCGGTATTAAAAATTATAAAACATATATATTTTATAAAGTTTTATTATTATAATTTAAATTATTTTTGAATTTTATTTTTACTTTTACTTATTTTATTGATATTCTTATAAATATTTTAT
>Ga0214542_1003509_pt1 | contig 31911 bp, 14 predicted proteins | sample CNSS1metaG_FD_160096 | JGI IMG/M metagenome (GOLD analysis project Ga0214542, IMG submission 160096) | Root nodule microbial communities from cowpea collected in UCLA plant growth center, Los Angeles, California, USA - CNSS1 | ecosystem: Host-associated > Plants > Roots > Nodule | place: USA...
TCTAACGGGATGTACCTGATTGATGCACTTAAAATAACTTGGGTACTAAATTGAAACCTTTTTTTCGCCGGGTACCAAATTGACACCCTTGACCCAAACTGGGTACCTTACGAGTAATTAAACCAAATAACTATACACCAATCACCATTAATGTTATCACAATAAAGTGCTATTCTTCATTAACCCAAATATCCCATTGTTTGTTTATGTTGAATTATGTTTATAAGCTCAGAAGTTATTTAAGAAATTTATCTTTTTTCTATTAAAATATTATATCTTGCCTAAAAATTTAAGTTTGTACCTAAAGATTTAGCTGCAACATTTAATCAAAACTGAAAGAAAAAAAAATACTAACAAAATAAACTGTTGAAAAAAGATTAAAAACAAACAAACAAAATTGATACAGATATTCATGTTGGCGTAGTGATACGAATCCAATATATTGAAAAAATATAAAGGGATATTGCTAAAATTTTATACACTTAAATGTTTTGAAAATTAAATCTCATATATCTCCCTCTTTAGATTCATAGGAAAATTTTTAATTCGAAGTATTTTTTCTCTTATCTACTCATTTAAATATACCATATATCTACAATGCGATATAATTGTTATCAGTTTTGACGTTAAGAAATTATAAATAATCATTAAAAATAACTTTTAATTTTGTTAAAGAATTACCTTGATCTTAACATCTAGACTTAAATAAAATAAAATAAAAACGTGTCAATTTTTATCTTCAAAATCTCCATTTTCAAAATTAACATTGATTTTTTAAAATTTTCATAAACTTTTACAATTAATTAATATTATATTTTGTCAAAAATAAAATGGTTTTCATAGAAACTTTATCTATCTATTTATTTCCATAATCTATCTATTCTATCTATTTACATAATCTGTATTTGATTATTTAAACTTTTTTATGATGCCAAACCATTATCTTAAATCAATATAAATTACCGTAATTATAATAAATAATAAATCCTTAAAGATTATAATAATAATAATAATAATAATAATAAATCCATAAAAAAGGATAAAAAACCAGCACATATATATATAAGAAGAAGAACAATATGCGAAGAGGGAACCCCCACAGAAACAACACTCTCTGTCTTCATCTTGCAACAGTGTTCACCATCACCGCTTTCAAGAACCCCCTTTTCTTCTTCAATGCGTCCACCGCGAAAGAAGGTCAATTTTCGCTCCGGCGACAAGGTCGAGGTGTGTAGCAATGAGGAGGGCTTCTTCGGCTCCTACTACCTCGCCACCGTCGTCTCGCCTCTCGACAACGGCCTATACGTCGTACGCTATGACACGCTGCTCGAAGACGACGAGTCCAAACCGCTCACGCTAACCGTCTTTCCCCGAGAGCTCCGCCCTAAGCCTCCGCGCGTCGCCACCGCCTCTTCCTTCGCGCTCTACCAGCGCGTCGACGCCTTCGACAACGACGGCTGGTGGGTCGGCGAAATCACCGGCAAAGTCGACGTCGACCGCTACTATGTATACTTTTCCACCACTCACGAGGAGATCGTGTACCCCGCCTCCGCAATTAGGGTTCACCAGGAGTGGATCAACGGCCAATGGATTCGCTCCAATTGATCAATTCACGTTTCAATTCACGAATTCCTGTAACCAATCGTGGATAGATTTCGCGTGGTGGGTTTTAATTTCAATCTGTAACTGAACGGAACATGTACACTGTGCCCTTTGTTGTTTATACATCTAATTGTGCCTCCATTTTCATATATAATCATATCGTATAATCTTGATTCAACTCCAAGGTCAATTCAGTTCTTGTATGTGTATGTTGGTGAAGTAGTTGTTTTCATTTTCGTTAGATCTTGTTGGTCGGAAAATTGGAGATACCAGGGGCTGATTAGGGTGGTTTACCGAAAATAATTTTCCAGGAAAAAGAAAAGCTGCTACGATTACCTTTTGTGTTGATGTAGAAAGGAAAAGGAAACGTGGATTAATTTGACTTGTTAAAAAACATGAATTGTTTGTGGTTTTGTTGCCCCTTGTTTTTATTTTCTTATGATGTTAATTAACTTGATGGTTTGGGTTTCCTTCCACTGTACCTGTTGGCTGTTTCAAACGCTTGTTAATGGTTTTGGACATGTACTTTAGTTGCCTAATTTTAGTGTTTTCTGATAAATAGATAATAGATATTAATGATAGTACTTTATTGCGAGATTATTTTATTAATGTGGTAACATTTTAAAAAAAAACAAAAATTGAAGAATGAAAAAGAAAATTTGTGGGAAACTTTTACTCATCATTCATCAAACTACCTTATCCACTGGAACTTTACCCAAAACTTTTGTAATGAGATAAAAGGTGTCACGTGCAAGGAAGATGTTTTGACATAAATGAATTTCGCCGTCCACAAAAAGATCATCTTAAACCATGTATGTTAGAAAATGTTTCAAATACTAAAATATACCTAAAATATAAACCGCAGGCAATGAAGTACCTTTCTTCATTAATTAGTAAAGTATTAGTTTATTAGAACTGGAAAAGATTAAATGTTGACCTTTAGCTAATACCTAATAACCACTTTATTATAATAAATATATATACTTTTATGTTTAATTAATTTATGCAAATATTCATCATAGAATGTAAAAGGTAACAAACTTTACCTCTATTTTATTAACCTCAACAAATATAAAGAATAGGAGTACTATTCTTAGACTGATAATTCTACTAAATTTTAAAAAATATATATTGTAAAAAAATTAAATAAATATTTTGCAAGCTGACAAGCAAGTCTTAAATGTAAAGATGACAGACACAATTTAGAACAGTACTAGCTGTTTTGTTGTGCAGTGATTACCCACGGCCACCTCCCCTAGAGGGGCCTTTCTTTCTGCACCTACATGTTTTCAAGCCAAGGGTGGTGAAATGTTAATTATAGTGAAAAATAAAATGAAATGGTGAAATGTTAATTTTAATGAAAAATAAAATAAAAGTCTAAATGTTCGTTGTCCTAAATCAATTTTATGAACTACATTCATTCAATTGACGTGTGAATTACGTTTTGCTAGTTTTTTCTGCGAAGAAACTTAACTATATTTTTAAATATATCATTGTTTTTGTTAGTTAGCTTGAATAATAAATTTAACAACATTCAATTTAAATGACTAAATTTATGGATTAACTTTATTTTTTATTAAAAGTTGAAAGATAAAAATACATTTAATCTAATTTCATATTCAAGTTTTGTTATCATATGTTAAAATAAATATAAATCATTTTTAAAATTTTATTATTTATTTTGTTGATAACTTTTTTATTAAAGATACTTATTTTAATTTAAAAATGAATAATTTAAAAGAAAAAACAAAAAAAATAAACAAAACAATTACTTAAAAGATAAAAATGGTAAAATAATGGTTTTAATTTAAAAAAAAAAATATTTATTAAAGAATAAAGTCAAGATAAATCTATAAACCACCTTGAAATGAGTTTGAGAAGATAAAAATACAAGATACTAAATTGTGCAATGGAACAAGTCAAGATCTCATAACCAAGAAGCATATGGTGGTGACATTACCCATTTTCCTACTTTGCACACTTTTCGTAAAATGAAGGTTTCAACTTTGTTAACCGTTGGATCGAATTAAAATTTTAACAGCTGATCCTAGACATATAGTTCTTGATTTTGATTGGTCGGATCTTTAATCGGAAGTTTGTAGTGAGGGAAACTTTTATCGTAAGGTCTTTGTGGTTTTAATTGTTGACAACATTGACCTTGTTGCTTATTTGGTGCATAACTTTCTCTATACTTATTCAATTATGTTGATTCTTTTTGCATTTGGTTCTTCATTCAATCATCTTTAATTTGAATACAAATACAAAATTTTTGGGGTTTTACACAAGCTGCAGTTTTATTTCTAAAATCCCAAGTTGTTTGCATAATGTGTTGTTAAGTTGGATTGGATAAAAATTATAAGAATTCGTTATTTTCCAAGAGAGACATATGTTATAGAGGTTTCTAAAATGTGTTTTCAAATGCTTGTGTGAGAATATAGGGGATTCCATGGGGGGGATCCTATATGATTTAATTAGTAGTGTGTTCATTGATGTAAGAGTCACTACTGAAGGTTTATCCTGATACTCTAATGCTCATTCAAGACTCATGTAGAGGGGCAGGAGGTCATGTCTTTAAGAACAACCACAGGGTTCTTATGACGGTTAAATGGACTAATCTTGTATGTGGTAGGGTGAAACTCGTTGACAATGACTCAACAGGTAGTAGAGGCCACCATAAGTGCAAAAACCACCAAGAATTATACATCAATGTCTAGATCCGGATAATTGAGTCTAGAGTGTCATCATGTGTGATGAGTTAGTTGATATTGCTTAGCTTGGTGTAATTGGTGCATTGTTCTATAATTCTTTTGAGTGTTTATATATATATATATATATATATATATATATATATATATATATATATATATATATATATATATATATATATATATATATATATATATCTATGTATATATATATATAGATATATATATATATATATGTATGTATATATGTATGTATATATATATACGTATATATATGTATATATATATACATAGTATATATATATACATACATATATACATACATATATATGTATATATATATATATATATATATATATATATATATATATATATATATATATATACACATATATATATATATATATGTATTTCTTTATATATATATATATATATATATATACACGTGTATTTTTTTTTTAACTAGCTTACCCTTTTCCTTTTTGTGCTCTGTTTTTCTTATGGTGTTTTCTTTTTTTAATGATCACCAATCTTGGTGTGAGCAAATATGAAAATCTCTGGTGATCATGCAGTTGGTAGAGACAATGTTGTTTAGTGTAGGCATATTTGTTAACGTTCTTTTGAGCCCCTTTTGGAATTGTTTATTTTGTAATTTCTTACTCTGTGAGTAGTCCTTTTGGACAACTATTTCATGTTTAAGTTCTGCTTATGACATTGTTTTGTGCCTCTGGTATTACTGTTTTGGTATATTTTGGATAACTATAAAAGGTTGATTATCATATACATCAATCGCATGCTCTACTTTATATTATAATATGAAATGTCTTATTTTAATAATTTTATACTACTCAAATAGGGTGTTACAATTATGTTATTATATTATTATATTCTTATTAAATATTATTACATACTATAATATTTTATTATGTTAAGAACCTTAAAGTATTTTCAACTCTTTAATTTTTAGAATTTGTTCCATCTTAGATGTGAACTCTTCTGAAATATCATAAATATGTGAAAGTTGTTTGGATACATTAAAAAGAATTCAATTTATATAGTGTTTTTGGATTTAAATTTTTAAATTCAAACTTTATTACAACAATTTCAAATTCATTAAACTCAAAATATGTCCAAAATCTATAAAATGTTCATGAATAAAGTGTATGGTAGCTTTAGATTGGTCTCTTTGATGATACAATTGAAAATGTAATGATGTAGAATGATTATAAATGATCTCAATTGAATCTAGAAATTAGAATTACTCAATTTGGTGCACTACAGACAAAGTTCTCAATTTCATGAACCCCAATTCCCAAATTTGAGCAGAAACGCGATTTCGATCAATTCGACCAATTCGTGCAACGAAAATGCAATTGAATGTGTAGATAGTTTCGCAATGATGCAAAGAATGAAACCCCCACATCCATTTACACCAACAATCACTAAAATTACACAACCACAAAATTATGTAGCAACAAAAAACGAAAAGTGGAGTGCGATTTGAACTTGGTAATTTGTGGATGGAATCATAAAATTGTTGATGCTAATAGTTTGTGGAACATAAAAAGGAGCTAAACGAAACCACAAGTTGGATCAAAACACGTAAACGATGTTAAATTCGAATGGAATAGTAACATGGGCACTTGAACAATATGAAATTATGCAAACAAATGTGAATTGATGAATTGGTGATGTAATTAGGTGGTGTTATGGTTCAAATAACTTAGAAATCATCCCAGGAGTGTGCACAAATTTACGGAACTCAAAATGATTAAGAAATGAGTGAGAAATTTAATGGAATAGTAACTAGTGGTGTGTGAAAATGGAGCAAAATTGAGGTTTTGGTGATTTGATGATGGAAACTCAAAATTAAACTTGCAAACAGTTAAAGGAACTTAAAAGTGATGTGTGTGAAGTGGTGGAATGAGAAGAAACTCAAAATTTTAGTAAAAATGCAATGACATGGAGAAATATGAGTGAAATTAGCTCGATTACTACCATTGGTGTTGAATCCAACCTATTCATCTTGTTTTCTCTGAAACAATGATGTATAGAGGTCTTTTGGACACACCAATTCATAGGCCTGGTTCCAACACCTAGATTCGGTAAGGTAAGGTGGGATTCAAGCTCAAAAAGTGGTAGCCAAGGTGGTGGTTTAATGGAAAATGATGATGGACATTATGAAACCATAGACTAAACAAACATTACTGTAGTTTTCATTCATTAAAGCTCAAATCCAGATTACAATACAAAAAAAATGAGTACAAGGAGTTGCCCCGACCTTCCTCTCACTAAGGCTTGAGCTATCCAAGCTTCCAAAGGTAAAAATGGAGTGAAAATGAGTGTTAGAAGGTGGAATTTTGTGTTTGCCCAATGAAGTGGTATGATGGTTCCCAAATACAGTCTCCAATGGTCCAAGAAATATTCAGAATAATCCCTCGGAGGCTACTGGGTTGTCTCCCATGCCACCTCACCAAATCTACCCTAAAACCTCACCTACACTATGTCACCTATCACCAAATGAGCCCAAACTTCAATATGCCCCTATCAGATTTTTGACAATTCCAAGGCCAAAACAAGTCACATTTAGAGTCCTAAAGTGATCCAAATGATTGACTCTTGATTTGGGGTCTGAATGACAAAAGTTAACTCTAAAGTCAACCATGCCACTTTTGCACACTTCATGCTTCGTCATCAACTTGACCTTGCTCCTATGTGAACTTCTAGGCCTTCAAATTTTCAATTAAATCTTACCTAATATGCTTAAATTAGTTATTTTAGAGTGAAAAAATGATCACTTTGACAAGTGTAAAAAATTATAAAGATAAAAATATAACAAATAAAATAATTTGAGTATTTAAGTGGAATGATTTGATATATATATTTTAAAAAAATTTATTATAATATATATATATATATAAATTGTAATTAAACTTGTTTATTAATTTAGTCTCAATTTAGAAAAAGATAAAATTAGACAATTTTAAAAAATATAGATATTAAATTGAAAACAAATTTAAATAAAAAAATGAAATCGATAATTAACGAAAAAAAAGCAAACTAAACCTTCTTAAAATTAGGAGAATAAATTCAACTAATTTAATACTAAATCGATAATTATACCAAAATAAAGTATACAAATGCAGAGGGCGAGTGCGAACAGAGAATGACCCAGCCAACGGCGTGTCAGGCGACGACGACCGACGACGATGGTCACCATGTTGTTGACGGCAAACGCGGGAGACTGCGTGAGAGGGTGAACCGCGAGACTAGAGCCCTAATCTGGTGTGAGAGAGGAAGATGAGAGAGGGTGATCCGCGAGAAGAAGTAGGGGGGCTTAAACACGGGGAGCCCTAATCTGGTGGGTTCGTCTTCCCCATACGACTTCGTTTTCATTGAACTAGTCCGAGTTAACGAGTTGACTCACGATCTTGATAACATTGTTTGCAACCATTAGGGAGCAAGTTGTTTCTGGCACTGATGCTGCTCGGAAGCAAAAGAGTAACTTTGAATGCTTCAAGATTTCTCTTTTTCTCTAGTTTCCCTTGTCTTCATCACATGATCGGCACTTTCTCTCACACCCTTTCCATAGTCACTACCACAAACACAGATGACGCTGAGAGGCACAGCAACGGGACGCAGTTCTTGATTTTCATGAGGCACCTATGCAGGACAGGTCAAGTGAAGAACTTTGATGAAGCTTTGGACTTGTTTCAAAGAATGGCTAGAATGAAGCCTGTGCCTTCTGTGAAGGACTTTACTTTATTGTTGGGTGTTATTGTGAGGTTGAGGCATTACACCACTGCCATATCTTTGGTTAAGCACATGTATTCTGCTCTACGCATAGAACCTGATACCATTACTCTTAATATTGTGATCAACTGTCTTTGCCGCTTAAAGTTGATATCTTTTGGGTTCTCCGTCTTGGGGACCATGTTCAAACTTGGTTTGGAGCCCACTGTGATGACTCTTACCAATCTCATTAATGGGCTTTGTGTGCAAGGCAATGTGGCTCAGGCAGTGGTGTTGGCTGATCATATGGAGAAAATAGGGTATCCATTAGATGTATACACTTATGGGGTGTTGGTTAATGGGTTGTGCAAGACGGGAGACACTTTGGTGGCGGTTCGATGGTTAAGGAAGATGGAGGAAAGGAATTGGAAACCTAATGTGGTAGTTTACAGTAGTGTTATGGATGGTTTGTGCAAGGATGGATTGGTATATGAGGCATTAAATTTGTTCTGTGAAATGGGTGGGAAAGGTGTTTTGCCTAATCTTGTCACTTATACTTGTTTGATTCAAGGTCTCTGTAATTTTGGAAGATGGAAAGAAGTTGGTTCTCTTCTGGATGACATGATGAAAATGGGAATGATGCCGGATGTCCAAACACTCAATATTTTAGTGGATTCTTTCTGCAAAGAAGGAAAAGTAATGCAGGCTAAAAGTGTGATTGGGTTTATGATTATAATGGGTGAGGAACCGGATGTCTTTACATATAATTCACTGATTCACGTTTATTGTTTGCAAAACCAAATGAATGAGGCCATGCGAGTATTTAATGTTATGGTTAACGGGGGCTGTTTACCGGACATTGTAGTCTTCACTTCACTTATCCATGGATGGTGCAAGAACAAAAACATTAACAAGGCTATGTATCTGTTGGAGGAAATGGGTAAGATGGGATATGTACCTGATGTTGTCACTTGGACCACTCTTATAGGTGGGTTTTGTCAAGCAGGTCAACCATTAGCTGCGAAAGATCTGTTTTTTAATATGCATAAACATGGTCAAGTTCCTAATATCCAAACTTGTGCTGTTATGTTGGATGGCCTGTGTAAAGGAAATCTCCTTTCTGAGGCAGTGTCATTGGTTGAGGCAATGGAGAAGAGTAATTTGGATCTTAATATTGTCATTTATACCATTTTGCTTGACGGAATATGCAGTGCCGGGAAATTGAATGCTGCATGGGAACTCTTTTCTAGTTTGCCCGCTAAAGGCTTGCAAATTAATGTTTATACGTATACCATTATGATTAAGGGTCTCTGTAAACAAGGACTGTTAGATAAAGCTGAAGACTTGCTGATGAATATGGAAGATAATGACTGCCTGCCAAATAACTGCACTTACAATGTCTTTGTTCAAGGCTTGCTGACAAAAAAGGAGATTGCAAGGTCAATAAAATACCTTGCAATTATGAGAGACAAGGGTTTTTCGGTGGATGCTGCCACCACAAAAATGATTATCAACTACTTATCTACTAATAAAGGAGACACTGAAATTCAAGAATTTTTGTTTCCAAAAGGGTAGCACACTTGAAGAGTTTCACTACACCTTTATTTAAATCTAACTCAAATTAGGGAAGGCCCAAGGTGAAGTGTGTTTGTGCACTGTCCACATTTCAAGCTCAAGAAATTGTTGTTAAGGGGATTTTAGATAAAATTTTCTTTAGCTCTACTAAACAACTTGAGCTTTTAAAGGGAATTAATCCTTTGACATTTCTATTGGTAAGTTTGTTCATCTCTGCATGCACATTTATTTTGATATATCCTCAAGAGCATACTAAAATAGCTCAGAGTAAATAGACTTCTATGCAATCTAGATATCGAGTAGTATCCTTGCATTTCTTATGGAGTTGTATAGTTCTTTTTACTTGACTATATGTTTTCCTTTATTAAGAGGAAGACTTTAAGCCAAACTCAATCCCACAAAACCGGTTTGTAAGGTGATGTTTGCACCCATTTATATACTTTAAATTGGCCTTATCTTTAGTCGATGTGAGACTTCCAACACACCCCTTCATGCCTAGGTATATACATCTCGAGCATGGGACTTAACATCAATGAATGGTCCAACAGCAGGTGGAACAATATGCCCAACAAACAATAAATCTCACTAAGATAAGTTTTAACCTGACTCTGATATCATATTGAATATAGTGAAAAATAGGTATGATATTAATCTCCCTTGTGTTGTTTCCTTAATTAACAATAGAGGCTATGTTTCTCTAATTAACATAAAACACAATATATCTGACACCTTCAAGTAAGTTTATTGATGAAATTAGAGTAGGATGTATTGTTTTCCCACAACATTAGACATAAATTGTTCAATGTTGCTAGGAAATGATAATTGACAGCTTAAAATTCTGCTACAGGTGAAAGGACATAATAACGTAAGATTCAGTTACCCTATTTTAGGTAATATAACATAAATATAAAATCAATCTAATTGATCATAACATCAATTGATCTTAATATTATTGGTTATTATGTTTCTAGGATTCTAACGGTCTGCATGAAGTTGTTGCTTTATTAATCCTTTAGTATATGGAAAATATAGATTCCCAATGTTTTTGTCTAAACTTTATATGAACTATGTGCTAACGCAGGCTCAAAATTTGTTAAACTTTTATTGCAGGAGCTTGTTCCTTCAAGACTCCTATTTTGCTGAACTGACTATCACTACACATGTCATAAGTAAAACCATTGTTTTCTCTCTCAATTTGAAATAATTTGTTATAAGGAGATATATTTATCCAATTGCTTAACCATTTTAAGAGGACTATATATGATTGCCTTGCATAATACACGTTAAGATATGCATTTTTTATGTCTGAGGTGGTATTTGTGATGACTATTGTTATACAGGTTCGGTAAAGAAGCTTCCTGTTTCACTGACCATCATGCATGATTGTTCAAAATGTAAAGATAATATTGTTGAGGAGCTTGAATCCACACTTTCTCTTATAAAAGTCTCTAGGGGGACCACCAATCTGTCTAATTGAATTCTTAATCCATTCCAAGTTCTTTCTGTTTAGAAAGATGATTGAGAGGTAAATATTTATATTTATATTCATTTTTTTGGGTTTTATTTGTCTAACTCCTTCCGATTTTTATTTTAGGAAAAATTCGTATTCTCTGCAATTTAGTGGACATTATGTATAATAAGGTATATTTTCTAGCAAGTTGAACATGTTTACTACATTTGGTTGTAGGACTGTGAATTACTTTATGTTGCTGAAAGACCAGAGGAACTCAGAATAACAACATTGTTGTGCCACCTATAGCTATTCGACCATCAATTGTAATGGATGAACTTTTGAGGTAGTTCCAGTGTGGCTATATTTTGTATTTTCTCACCTTAATTAACACAATGCTATTCTTTGGTGCATATGTTGAGGGACTAGAGAGCTCTAATGAGATGAAACTTGTATATATACAGTTTCTTTTCGCTCTCTCTGTTTCAGGACAATTCCAGATTTTTCTTTAACTCAAACATCAATTCTTTATAGAAAATGATGATAACTAATGCTTATGGTTTCTGTCTTTATTTATTGTAGACTGAAAATGTCACAACTGAGGCTAAAGAACATAATCCAAGCAAATGCTGTTCCGCGCCAGGAATTACTGTAATCAATTGTTTCATCCAAATATCTGGTATGGTAGGTAGGGCATCTTGAGTGTTAAGATTTCCTTTCTAAAGCTTCAGTTCATGTTAAATATGTTTTTTGTTCTTTAAGTTGCATATATAGATTATATGCTCAGAAAAGGTTTTTAAGCTTTGTCCTTTGCTTTTTAAATATTATTATGCAAATGTGTATTTTAGTTGTAGTTGTCCTTGTTCTGGTACTATCTATAAAGTTTCTATATGCCCTGTGTGTTGGGGATGAATTGCTTTTTGGATAGAGGCACTTTTTGCCTTGATAAAAATGATGCTTCCAATGGAATTTGAATCCTTGCGCCTCAGATAAATTAATCTGATGTAGAGCTCAGTTTAGTAACTGAACTGCATGTCGTTGTTGATTCATTATCTTTTCTATTTTTATAAAATTTGTTTTAACAAGATAATTTCAAGGCTTGCTCTTGTGTAAAGTTATGTTCGAATAATTTATCATTCACATTATTACTTTCTAAGGCAATTCACTTTGGATTTCCTTAACTTTTACTGCAAAATCGAAATACTAACAGACAAATTTTCTTTTCTTTTTTCTCTCCAAAATTTTTATGTCCTACTAAAAGGAAAATATTATATGAATACACTCCCATTTAAATGTGAGTTCCTGTAAGGCTTTCCCATAAAACAAATGTGTTTGATGCCCATAAACTGCTCGTATGAATTGCTACCTCAAATGTTTGAAATCTCACACAAATTACTCAATTTCTCCCACTGGGTCGACCCTAGTGGTGTTGAATTTTCACTTAGTAATGGTTGATATAGTTGATGGTGAACAGGAAGTAACACTTGTTACAATCTTCTTGTCTTGATCCCTTTGGCAGCATGCCAAAGATGGGTTGGTAAAGTGGATTGTTTCACATTGAACAGAGTCTTCTGAGAATACCTCGATCTGCTTCATTTGTGTTTCCTTGCTTTGCTTCATCTGTGTTTCCTTAATTTTTCCCCACAGCAACAGGTACAATCCCCCCACAACCAGCACTGATCCTGTAACACTGCACAGCATTGACACTTGAAATGAAAAAGTTGAAGGTTCACATACAATTGCATAGCTAATTTTGTTGTTTAATTCACCTTCCAAGGTTGGGACATTTATCTGTTACCAAAGGCTCGATAAGGGTCACAATGACCAGCATTAGAGGACTAAAAGCAGACGCAAATAGCGGTCCCTTCCTTCGCACACACCACGCTAAAAGGGTGTAACACACTCCAGAGGCCAAAATTCCCTGCAAAACAAAAAATATAGCTACCAGTTATAGTTTGTAATTTACTTCATTTTAACCATGCAATATTTTGGTTGTATGTGTGTGCTGGTCATGGCAAAGGAGAGTGTTTAGAAAGCACCAAAAACACATATTTAATCAGTTACCGCAGAAACTGCTGTTACAAGCCTAAAGTTCCAACCAAGTTTCCACTGGCTCCAATCTTTCTCCGTAGAGAGCGCAAATAAAACGGATTGGATTGAGGCGGTTGAAGATGTTAAAGCCGCAATTGAATAGTGCCACGGAAACTTCTCGCTCATCTTTGTCTGCGGTTATCTTACAAAACTCAATTTCTGACCAAGTTTAGGCAAACAAGTTGTCTGAATTTGAAGAAATTCTAGGATGTGTTCAAAATTTAAAGGTTTTGGTAATGTTATTAAGAAACACTCTCTTGGTCTGTGCAGACTCATTTGATTATTGATCCTAAAAGTAACTGTTCCAAAATCTTTAGATCTGTATTAGTATCATAATACTTTGTACTTTGTAACACTTTTTGTAAAATCTTCAGAAAGTTATTGAAGGCAATTTTGAGTTGAACCTGGATTATCAACCACACTGAGTAAGTCAAAGCGGCTCCAAAGGCTAGTATGCAGCCCCACAATGGAGAACCTGTGGGGGCACCATGTGGTGATGGTGCATGATGCAACAAGCCAATATGTGATGACCAGAGGCATAGCTTTCTTCCTTTGTAGAAAGTGAGGATCATGGCACCACCAATTCCTGTTAAAGTTCCCACCAACTTGGCCATTCCACCTGCTGTTCTAAGATTTGACTTCTCAAGTCTGCATAATTCAAATGTCAAACTTTTCTAATCGTTAAAATTTGTTCAAAATTGAAAATCACCATTGAAAAACATTAAAGAACTTGAATTCGGTGAGTATGTTATTTGTACTGATTTCTGATTATTTTTTCTTTTTTAGATTTTTCACAGTATAGTCTGCAAAATAAATATATATAATCTTTTTTAAAAATTTTTCTTTTGAAAACCCTGATCTAAAAGTTTATTGTTTGATATGCAAGGTTACATGGAGCGTACCCGAGAGAAACAGACATAAGGTAGGTGACACCAGGGATGAGATTCAACATGGCTGTAACATATACTGCAGATGTCAACGCCAACGATTTAACGTACAGACCTTGTAGTAAGGATCCCCTGAAAATTTTTAAATCACAATCTTACACATTTTGGTTAAATTCTATATTAAATGAATTAGGGCATTAGAAATTTTACCCAAATAAGCCACAGAGAAAACCTAGGAAGACAACTTGCCCAGTAACATATTGCAGATGTTTCCTGGTCAAACACGTACCAAGATTAAAGTAGATAGATTCAAATTAACATTAGCTTTTACTAATAAAGTTATGTTATATGTGCATGGGAACTGAAACTAACTGTTTTTGTTTCATAACAATTTAAGGGGAAACTTATAAGAGAAACACCTTTCAACGATGAGAGCAAGGGGAACAATGAAGGCAGTAGCAAAGATGAATCGGTAGGCAACAAGAATACTTAAGCTCATTCCATCATCTGCTACTATCTTTAACATGATATTCACCACTGCATATAGAGTCTGGAGCAGTATCATTAACAGTACAGGCTTCACATTACCTATGGCTTCAACTTTGTATAAATCATCCATCCTGCAGCACCTATGACCAAAATGCAAATCCTAGCTTCCCAAAGTATAGAATACTTGGTGAAGCAATGCAGCATGAATAAGAACAAGAAGCATCAGCTTCTGATCCCACTTTTGTTTTGACAATACTAAACTTTGGCTAGTGTTATTGGAATTAAATAATGGGTAACAGCTCTGTGAACTTCTTTTGTGTGCAGAATATATGTATATAAGAAAAATGCCCCTTTGCCATATCATGCAGACATGCAGTTTAGACTTGATAAGGAGACAAAATGAGTTCAACTTGTGCGAGTTTTTATTTGTTTTTGGTCCCTTCCTTTACATTTTTCGATCTTTTATAAATTTTTTATATTTTCTTTTTTAATATCTTTATTTTCCAACACCTATAGGTTGCGTTTTACATAAGGAGAAACCTGATGAAGTATGGTTGCCTCCGAAAGGTCTGCAGGCGAGAGTCGTTGAAGTTATAACCACTCTCAATACGTGTTGATGTAGAGTGAATGTACGTAAAATTCACTTAGACCATGAACTACATAAAATAAAGGAAACGATAACAGTGAAAACTCAAAGAACAACTAGAAGATTAATAAAGGTGAACAAGAAAAACTCACACAGAAGATTAACGGGTACAAGACACCTTCATATGAAGAGACATAGACCACATTATAATTCAAATTCTCGCAATTAATAGGTAGTTTGGTTGCAATTTCGTTTTCCTTCGCTGATAACAGACCAACACTGGTTTAATCCATTTTATTATGTTTTTGATGCTTAAATCCATATTTCTTCATTGTATTACCTTAGTTTACTTGTACGAACATAACTTGCATAGTTAATTTCGGTTCTGCATGTTAAATCAGATTTTCCTAAATTTAGGAGATAGATTTTGTAGTTTAGGTAATTCTGCTATTTTTAGGATTTTAATTCTGCAATCCTTCTTTGAAGTAATTTTCTGTTCTAGGCTTCAATTAGCATGATTCTAAATCACTATGCATACTCCACTCATGATTTCATCCATTCTATTGCATCAATCCGTTGTGTATTATCCGTTTTGCATCAAAATGCAAAACTGGTTTTCATACAATGGAATAATACTGTTTTATTTGGTTCACATCCTCAAACACCTTTTTATTGTATTTGACCTGAATTTGTTACCCAGCTCTCCTAAAAAATTGATATATTAAGGTTCATATTTTCAATTGTAAATTTTTATTTTGATAAAATAGTTGTATAATTTTTATTTTATTTATTTATCTTTGTATCTAATACAATAAACTCATATGTATATATTATTTAAGGTATTAGAATTGAATAAGTGTTTTTTACAATCGAGATAAATGAAAAGAAACAGTGTAATATTATATTAAATTTTCATATGTATAGACTCAGATCAAACATGTAATCTTTTTTATTTTTCTTATTAAATCTATTAATTTATAAATTTATATTATTTTTTTTTCTGTTTTAGAAACATCTTAATTATTTAGCACAAAAGTATGGGTCGACCATTGAATGCAGAGGGTCTGACGACATTAAAACATTGTGTCATTTGATATAATGATTTATTGGTCGGTCTCTCCAAAGGCATTGAGAAGCTCAATTTCTCCTTTATGTAGCATTTACAAAACCACATGATAGAATGTACAAAAACCAAGGCAATCCAGAACATCTATCCCACATTTCTCTTCATTAATTCACCACCTAACTCTACACAACAGAACTATAAAAATGTAAGTTTCTCTTCTCATATAATATGGTTAAAGCACTTGTGAAACCCCATATAAGAAAAACACCATATTCATAAACAAGAGAATGCTGCATAAGTTGAAAGCATACATTCTAATGGTGGTTGTGCAGATTGCATATGCAGCTGTTAACGTCATCTACAAGCTAGCCATAAACGATGGCATGAGCATGAGGGTGGTCACGGCCTATCGTCTCCTTTTTGCTTCGCTTTTCACTATTCCCGTTGCTCTTATCTATGATAGGTTCTTCGTTACTTTGCCTTTTCTTTCTTTTTCCAATTACACCATTTACTCTCTCCTAACATCATCATCAATGTTAAATAACAACACATCTTAGAATGTTTTGTTATCAGAAAGACGAGGTCAAAGATTACTTGGAAGGTGCTTTTCTTGGGATTCCTGTGTGGATTGTTTGGGTATACTACTGAATTCTTCATATAAGTGATTTCACTTTCATATATTATACAAACGATGCTGATATATATGATTATTTATTTATTTATTTATTTCAGAGGAAGTTTATTCAGTAACTCTTACCTTGTTGCGATGGATTTAACATCAGCATCGTTTATGTTGGCTATGATCAATCTTACTCCTGCCATTACCTTCATTATGGCCTTATCCTGCGGGTATACTCCTACCTATCTTCTTCTCAGATTTTCGTACTATTTTAATACAAAGTATTCATACAATAAAGATGAATATTACATAAGAATCATATTATAAATCTCCAAGTATTAAAACGTCCAAAAGCAGACTAATTAAAATGAATTAACATATTCTAAAAGATACAACAATTTTGAAGTAAATAACACCCCCAAAGTAAGTTTTAGATTTTGATACACATTGGTTCAAATGTCTGCATAAAATTTTATACTATAGTAATTACTATATGTTTACTTTAGCCAAATTAACTTTTGATTTGTTATATATAGATTGGAAAAGTTAAATTTGAAAGTAGCAGAAGGGAGGGCGAAGGTGATAGGCACCATAATTGGAATTAGTGGGGCAATGTTGGTGACCTTTGTGAAAGGCACAGAAATTAATATTTGTTCCTTCAAAATCAACCTTATGCATACACATCACAACCCATCATCACCCCATCAGTTTCGAAATAAATTGTTGGGAGTTCCATTGGCCATTCTCAGCTGCTGCAGTTATTCTCTGTGGTATATACTACAGGTAATATAATCTTGTTTTTTTTATCAGTTATTATCAACAAAAAAAGTCACAGTTATTTTTTGGTCATTTTAGACAACATGAACTTCGAAAATGATCGACATGTTTATGCTGTTTGAGTAGTGTTAATTAGTTTTTTTGTGATGCGTGGTGATAAGGCTAAATTGAATGAAGAATACCCAAATTCAAATTCAAGCACAGCTATAATGAACACAATGGGAGCACTGCAGGCCACCATTTTCACTCTGTGTGTCGATAGGGATTGGAAGCAGTGGAAGCTGGGTTTCAATATCAGGCTTCTAACTGCAGCTTATTCGGTATGATCCTAATTTACAATTTCATATTCTAACTATAAAACTCTCATTTTTGAGAACTTATCCAATGAAAAAAAATGAGATAAGTGAGAAATGAAGTGTTTACGCAGGGAATTGTGGCCTCTGGAATAATGGTTGTGATCATTGCGTGGTGCATAAAGAAGAGAGGTCCTCTATTTGTGTCTATTTTCAGTCCTCTACAGCTTGTGCTGGTGGATATAGCTGCATATTTTATGTTAGATGAGAAATTATATTTAGGAAGGTATTTTCTAAATCTTAGTCTTAGTTTTACGTAAACAATTATGATTTGGTATGATTAATCTTATTTGGTTAAGTTGAACAGTGTAGTTGGAGCAGTGATGATCGTGTGCGGTTTATACGTGGTGCTTTGGGGTAAAGCCCAAGAATTGAAAAAGAAGAAGTCTGAATTAGTGTCATTAGAAAACACGACCAGAGGAGAGTTCGAAAATGTTGAGGTTGTAAGCTCAGCACCTAGGTCACAACAACCATGAATGTTGCTCTTCACATCAGAGACTACTTACAGAAAATACGAAGAACAACTTATTTTGTTCTTTTCTGTTGGGAGAAATGCACACTCTGTTTAGATGGTGATATATAGAGCAAGTTCTTTTCTTCAGGAATTGCTTGTGTCTTGTTTTTTGATTGATACCTTTTGTAATTGATTAAAGTATTCAACTTAAAACAGTTAATATTAATTAAAAGTTTTTAACGCACCCAGTTGAGATTTTTTTGAAAAGGGTCATATTATTATATTTATTAATTTTTTCCATTCCATTTTTGTTTTTTGTTTTGTTCTCGTTGATCTTTTTAGTTCTCTCTAAATTATATCTTGTATTTATGGTGTTTATCTTATATTAGTTCTTTGACACATGTATATATAGGTAGGCACAGAAACACATAAAACATATTTATTGTAGGATGGTGGTAGTTTGACACCAATATTATCATTTGACACTTCTATAAATTAATATTTTATTCAAATAATAATATTTTATTAAGAAAAGTTAATGTCAAATAATAGTTATTTGAGAATGACGGTGTCAAAGTAACTTTTTCCTTTATTGTATGCTTTTTCAAGTAAAGACGTACGATAGCACATCAAGTATTATATAAAAAGAATATAAAAAATAGAACAAACAAGTAAAATAAGATTAAATATATTAAAAATCTATTATGATAAAACTTTTTAAGAAAAATTCATATATTTATTTTTCATATATTATTCAACTTTCTACTTTTTGTCAAAATTTTTTAACATTAGATACTTAACAAAAGATGATAATGGGAATTGTTCCAACATAGTAAAAAAAGGTTATTTTTCGAATCTAGGCAAATCTGCCTCCAAACCTATGAATCTCGGTAAATTTGAAAAAAATTTCAAAATTTGGCAAGTTGTGTATTCTCCACATGATTTCATTTGAAGAAATTGTGCTCCTCCTAGAATATTTTCCTTGGGTCAATTGGTCAGCTTTGAAGTCGTGAGGGCCCAAGACAACTTTCATTACAAAGTTGATGTAATCGATTACAAAAATGTATGAAGTGCACCTGGGTTTTTGTAATCGATTACAAAGTCTATGTAATCGATTATCAACCAATTTTGGATGTTGGGTGCATTAAATAGTGACAAATCTTGTGTTTCTCAATGTCCCTTCTTGCTCTTGAATCGTGTAAAGACATAGAAAATGGATTTTTAGAAGTGATAGTGGTCTAAAAATAGTCAGACTCAATTATTTTAATATTAAAAGGTTTTAGAATAAATAGAATTGTTATATAAGAATTTTATCATTTTAAAACATAATATCTCTTTAGAAATCACTTTTCTAGAGTTCTCTAACTTCTCTTTAAGAATTCTTCCTCTTTGGTAATCTAATTGAAGAACTGAGACCGTAAAAGTGATCCTCGCGGAGAGTTCTTCAATTTGGATCGATCATTTTATCTGTTCGTGTAAGTTAGTTTTCTACCCCTTTTCTCGGTCCAATATGTTTTGCCCTTGCATGCAGTCTTTCTTTCGGTTGCATGTGTCATTTAAATCATCAGTATGAGTCTCCACTAATAAGTGATCATAACGGTATGTCCTAATCATTTTTGTGATATTTCTATATGTAGACACAACATCTTGTGGAGTTAGAGGTGTATGACGTTTATATAGTTGTCTAAGTTGGATAACATGTAAGGGAAACTAATTGCATTATTTTTAAGTTACAAACATGTTAGAATTATTATTTGTATGAGTGTACTGTGATTTTGCCGTTGTATCTGAGTTACATAATGATATGTGATATGTGAAACTATGGGATTTAGGTTTAATTATGCTTGTTTAGAAATGTTTGATGTTTTAGTATTACATTAAGATCAATTGACATTGATGTTTGTGATAAATTTGAGTTTGGTATGTGCTTAACATATGTGAAGGTTCATGGGTTGCTTAAACTTGATTGGGAATGCACAATTACACAGAATCATATTTTGCAGAATTATGTAAACTCGTTGGGCGAATTCAAAGTCTGAGGCTCACTGACTTGGGAGTTGCTGAGCGAGCATTTACTCGTTGGGCAAATTATTGAAGGATGTTTCCTCCTAGAGTCCTAGTGATACACTCCTTAGGCGAGTCATCTGGTTGCTGGTCGAAAGGACATTTGTGCACTTTCATCCAACGAGAAAATGTGTTTGCTGAGCAAGTAGATCAAAACCTGAGTAATTGTTGGTTGATAATTTTAGAATCTTTGTAACTTTTATGAATGAGTGATTGAGAAATGATTGATTATTGAGAATTGTTGATACTAATTTAAGGAGAATTAGTAGTGAATTGTTGTAGTGCATGCATTGATGTACTGTTAGAAGTTATCCTGACACTCTAATAACCATTCAAATTCTCAAGTAGAGAAGAATATGGTATGTGGTGAGAGGAGCAGGAGGTCCTAGTCTAAGGGTTTTACCTTAACCAAAGGCGTTAACGGACTAACCTTGTGTGTGGGAATGTTTACCGCTTTGCAGAGTATCAGATGCCATCACAAGTCACTACGCTAAAATTGTCAATAGAGAGCGCTTTTTTTGTTCATGGACAATGCTTTTTAGGCACTCTCTAATGGAGTGATGTCTATTAATTGAGAGGGCTTGCAAAAAGCGCTATCTAATGATTTTCAATAGATAATGCTTCTTCGAATACGCGCTGTCTATCTACACGTCAATATATGACACTTATCCAAATAAGTTCTCTCTATCTGCATGTCAATAGAAAGCGCTTCTCCAAATAAATGCTCTCTATCTACACGTTAATAAAAAACGCTTTAATTAACAAACATTGTCTATTTGATGCGTTTTTTTTATAATTTATTTTATTTTCATTCATTTAAACAAATGTGTTTTACAATACGCAGTGCTTTGAACAAAAAACGCTCTGTATATTTTATAATATAGCTTACTTCTATTGGAATTGTTCCTCCTTCATAATATGTGATAATTTCCTTCATATAGCAACAAATGTAATACCTACAATCATTGTCGTTGGCCTGTTTTGGACATTAGAAAACCAAAAGTACAAAACATGAATATAATTGGTATTAACAACATTCATTGATTTTCAAATAAATAATTGTAACTACCTTAATTGTTGTCCACTTGATATTGCTTAACTTAGCCTTTGAAACCTTATATCCTCTTTGAGCTCGGTAGGTTTGTATAACCTAGTTAATAAATAAAAATAAAGCATGTAAGTAAAAAAAAAAAATACAACTACAAGTATACATATATGTGAATTACATGTATATTCTTACATGTCAAAAAACTTCTTCAAATCTTGCCTCATATTAATGTCATTGTGTAATGGGTCAAGATAATAAATTATCTCTATCTTAATATTGATTGCGAGCAAGTCCCAATGTTGGCTACAATTCGAAAAAATCAACAAAATTAGATTATGTGCATCTAACTGAAAATAATATATTGTTCATAAAGTTGGAAAAAAAAGTATTACCTTGTAATGATAGGTGCAACAACAAACTTATTAATCATCCCATTATCAAGAAAAATATTGACTATTTTTTACATTCTCTCTTTCATAGGTATCTCATGTGCTGTTATTTGGGATGATAAAAAAAAGAACTTCTTGTCATTTGGTTTAATAAAAGTTTGATATAGGTACCTTATGAAAGAAAAATATAAGAATACATTAGTAATATCATACATAAGAGCTACTAATCAAAGAATAAAGTTAATGATAAAAAGTAGTATTATGTACCCGATATATATAGAGATTGTAGATGCACCTAGCCATGCATAGTCAATAACTTCTCCAATAATTTATGCATTAACAATCTCTTTATGTTCATCTAGTCCAAATATGACTTTCTCCATTTCTATTGGAGAAAGTGACTTTGTAGGCTTTAGTTTCATGTATAAAACATATAAAGTTAGGATAGACTCCATTCTTTATAGGATAGAATAACTTTGCTCACTCACGCAAACAAAATAGTATGCAAGTTCACTCCAAAGCTTCGTAAATTCCAATTAACCCATTGCTTGTGCACCTCGTGAATTGCATTTCGAATAGAAAAATTCATAAAAATGTGCACCCTAAACCTCATAAATATCAATAATCTCAACAAGGGAGGCATATGACAAGTTCAATCGCGTTCACTCCTTTTCACCCTTTCCCCTTACAAAAACATACTCAATAAAAAATTTCTCAGCAATAGAAATCACACTAGATGATTACGAAACATTACCTGTATCAAGTGCGACATAGATGTAGACAAAAAGCACAAGTGCAGAATGAGTCTTGGACACTGAGTGCGGAACGAGTGCGAAATGAGCGCGAAACGAGTGCGGAACAAGTGCAAAGTGTGGAACGAAAAGCACAAGTGAGGGTGCTGATGAAGAAAGGAATGCGAGGGTGCCATTTTTTTAATTAAAGTAGCAGAACAATAGACAACGCTTTTTAATTACATGCTCTCTATTAGTATCCCAGTACATAACACTCATCTCTACAAGCTCTCTCTTTTGATTTACTAAATTTTTTAAAGAAAAAAAAAATTAAAGATAGATAACGCTTATTAAAAAACATGTTGTCTATGTGAAGCCAATAGATAACACATTTTGTGTTTCTATAGAGAGCGCTTTTTTAATTAAGCGTTCTTTAAAGTGCGTTGTCTATTGATAATTTGGGCGTAGTGAGTGCAAACTTACCAGGGTCCAACATCAACACATGTATGAAACATGATGATTTATTATGTATGACTTAATTATTTGTATTTTGTAATGATTAAATCTTTTATTACAATAGCTTACCCTTCTTCTGTGTTTTGTCTTGTGTTGTTTGTCTTTTTTTTTTGTGATGATCACCTATTCAGTGAGAGTAGATATGGTTGCAGTTTCAGAGACACCCCTGAAGGATAAGAAGTCATCGGTTAACTTAGTGGAGTGTTTCATTGGAAGCTATTGTAAGTGATTAGTCTGCGTGTAGAGCTAGAATTGGTGTTTAGTTGGTTTGTATAAATGTTATATTTTTATAGCCTTATCTTTTGTAAGACTGCATTAATATACTTCATCCTATTTTATTAGTTTTAAAGCTGCTAAAATTGGGATGTTCCAAATCGACTTTAATATCTTGGGAGAACTTTTCTCCTCGTAGAGCATAACCTTGTTTTCCTCCACCACAAATGCTTTCTTTTAACTTATTTAACATGCTCAAAATAGAGATTAGAGGTAAAACAAACATAAAACAACTAAAACACAAAGTAATACAACATACACTAAACTTGAGAATATAACAAGATAAAAGTTAGGTAATATAGTTCATTTATTCATGACAATAAACACACAAAAAAGAGGTAAAAATGGACGTTACCAATGCAAAAGAGATATTCTGCATGACATAATTAAAGGTATGGGCTTGGATCACAAATAGATATCCAAAGACAAATTTTATGTACTCAAATTGGTATATTCCCATAACATGCATAAAATCCTTAGCCTAATAATCAAATGCATAGAAGATAAGGTGATAGAGGAAAAAACCCAGCTTAGTAAGGGTGTGGTGCAAAGTAGTTTGAATGGTAGCAGGTTTCAATGTTGTTGGAAATTGCCTGGGAGATATTGCATTCTTAACAAGGTTGCAAACCTCCCTTTTCTTCTTTGCTTTTAAGCTTTTGTAGGGTTAGAATGATCTAGTCAAGGCAGCTTGAACCTGCAACTTGCACTCAAAATATTTTCTTAGATAAAGGAAGTTACCACAATTGAGGATACTAGGGGTGTGCTGTTGAACCTGCAGTCAGGGAGTATGTCAATTGAGAATCTACTCATCCATGATCAAACAAACAAGTGTAAAAGGTAAGACAAATGGTGAACTATTTCGTTGGTCCATAAGTTACTTGGAGACCAAATAGTAGATGAATATAATAAAGACTTCCATGTCTTATGAATGGTAGACAGATGGGAATTTTAAATTATATGTAATTGTTTCTTGATAACTTATCTTTTTATTTTACAAGAAATGTATGTATATACATTGTAAAAGGGTTTGAGCTTCCCAAAAGCTCTATTAGTAATACATAATCAATATTGCTTATAGAAAAAGAAAAAAAACCTCTTAATTGTTAAACAATGTAACCATATGAAGAGCAATGAACTAAAAATGGTGTTTGTTTAGGATCAAAGTAATGAGTTTGTTTTAGATGAAATTGCAAACTTATAATATTTTGCAACAAAGCGAATCACCCTTTTGAGAGGAATAATAAGTTAGGATGCAAAAGAGAAATTCACTCTCATTTGAGGCTGCATCACATTGCTTGCATCACCAAACACCCATTTGCACCCTTTCACTCTCGGCCACAAACTCACTCTTCTAGAATGGCTCAAACATATGGTTATGGCTTTGTTATGATTCAAGTTTTACTCCAAGTGAAAAGTAATTTCTATATCTGATGTAAAAATTTATCTAACCACTTCAAATAATCTAAAAGTAAAAAACTTGTGGCAGTGGTTTCTTCATTTTAATTGTACACCATTTCTCATATATAATTTCTTTATTTTTCGTTGAGATGATTTTTATTATTTTTCTGTTTGCTATTTTATTCACCTAATCTGTTAACTAATACCACTCAGATGCTTCACAGCTAGCCATGTATACTATTCACACAACACTACATGTGGGCAGAATTTCACATTTCTCTTTCTAGTTTTATATATTATACTATTTGCCAATATATGAATTTACATCATTTTCGAAAATTAATTTAGGACCAAATCAAATATACACCTATTGTTATTTTTATTGCTAACCCATTCACGTTTTTATATATATATATATATATATATATATATATATATATATATATATATATAATAAAACCCCTTTTCAAGCTATTAATTAAGAATGAAACCAATTTGTCTCAATTACTAGACTTTTTTTTCTATTATTTTTTTTAAATATATGTAATTTATAAATTATGGTTTCTTATAGCACATTTATATAAATTAAAATGATATAACATACACTTAAATACAAAAGTTATTTAAATATGTACTAACTTTTATAATTCATTCTTTTTATATATTTAAAATATTTATATCCGTTACCACTAAAACATATATTTTGTAATAAAGTCTACAAAATAATTTATAAATATATTAAAAAGGGCAATAATATAAAATAATTGTAAAATATAAACTTAATATAGATTGACAACACACTTATTTATTATAATTTTGTAGAGCTTATTTGCATAAACATTTTTTTAAACGAAAATTAAAAAAAGAATTATCTTTCAGTTACAATTTACTTAAAAATTAAATTTTATACAAGTTAATATGACTGAGCGTTCATAAATTAGATTATACTTAAACTGATTTTAATCTATTTTTTTTCTTTTTCTAAAAGTATTTACGAATAAATTAGTATATATACTCATATAATTTTGTCAATAATCTTGAATTTTAAACAATTAAGTAATTGAGCTAAGTATTTAGAGAGAAAAAAAAAAAAAGAATTGAGTGTCTTTATTGTTAACTACAAAGTTGTCTTCATAGTCCAAAAGATACCAAAATGGTTTGGACATGGTTACCAAAGTAGTTATTATTATGCAATGCTCCTACTGATTTTTGGCAATAATTTCCATTCTTCTTTTTCTTTTTCTTTTTTCTTTTTCTCCTTTCCTCTACAATCCATGTTCCATCCTGATCAAAGAGAAAAGGCGTGGAGCACGATTAACGGCTAAAATTAGCGCCGCCTTAGGTTTAGGTCAAGTCTTCAAAGCAAGGGTTAGGCCCATTTCTCATATTTATTTTCATATCAAACATTTTTGGACAAATTATTTTACAAGTGTAAATTGTTAATATTTATATTAAAAATTAATTTAATAATAAAAAAACTATTCCATTACAGACTTTTATTTTCAAATTCCTAATATAACTTTTTCGTTAGTCTATTTAAAGTGAAAGTTGATATAGACTTTAATATATTTTCAATCTCTCAAATGTAAATAAATTTCTTATATTTACTTCCAACTTTAAAATGCTTTTAGTTTTGATGTAAAAAGTTTGTTCCAATATTTATTTTTGTTTATGTTATAAATTATTTATATTACAATCTATTTTGAATTTGCATTTCATGTTATCACTTTTTTTTTTTTAAGTTTGTCTTTTAATGATTTTAGGCCGAAAGGTTTGGAGTAAACAAAAGTAAAACGTACTTTTTGTCAAATTACATGGAATATATATATATATATATATATATATATATATATATATATATATATATTCTCTTACTTCCAATTTTAATTGTATCATGAACAATTCTTTATTAATTCTTTTATTCCCAGTGAACAGTATGGTATATTTGTTCATTAAATGGGTGTCAAAAATTTCAAAAATAAATATTACAATAATTAACTGTAAAATTTGACATGTCAAACAGTAATAATGTTAAGTTTAATTACAGAAATTATATTCGTTACCTTTAGATACGCATTTAGTCATTAAATTGGTTCCTGAATATGCTTTTGTTCTGTTAGTACCTGATTAATTGAACTATAAAAAATGCAACTTAATTTAAGCATGACTTCTTTTATTCAGTGACTGGTTATACCATTGATGAAGTAGTTTGACTATTCAGTAATATTGGATAAATACAAGTGTGGTTGATTTTCTACATACATACACATATATAAATGCACTACTTGGGCAAATTAGAACACACATGTCTCCATATTTTTTCTCTATTTTCTTCTTCAATCTCAACCAAACTTGATTTCAGCTTGTGCAAAGATGAAGAACCTAGTACAAGACTTAAAGCCTGTGGTGCTGATGGTATTGGTTCAAATTGCATATTCTTCTGTGAATGTGCTCTATAAGCTCGCCATAAATGATGGAATGAGCATTAGGATTGTCACTGCATATCGTCTTATTTTTGCAGTAGCTTTCACTTTTTCTCTTGCTCTTATTTTCGAAAGGTTCATTCTCAACGCTCATGCTTCTTTTCTTCATTTTAAGCACTTACAACACCACTTCAATTACAAGAACAACATGATTCCATTTTCTTACTTTCTTTTTTTCACATTTTTAAAACAGAAAGAACAGACCAAAGTTGACATGGAGGGTGCTTTTCATGTCATTTTTTAGTGGCCTATTTGGGTATGTATCTATCTATATCTATATGTATGCATGTATGTATATGGTTCATTTAAACTTTATCCATATATTTATTTATGTCTGTCATTGTGAAACAATATATAGTGCAAGTTTATTGCATAATCTGTTCCTGGAGGCCTTGGATTTGGTGTCTGCAACATTCGCTACAGCAATTTATAATCTTGTTCCTGCAGTCACTTTTATTTTGGCTATCTCGTGCAGGTACGTAATCACCAGTTATATCCATTATATGATAGTTTTTTCTTCTATTTCTATTTGAATGTGTTATGAGTATAATAGAAGAATTTATAGACCATATATTTAGGGAGAGAGACAGTGCTATAGCCATCATTACAAAAATTGCAATCAGAATCCATGATGAGTTTAGTGACTTAAATCTGGTTCACTAACTCCAAAAGTGCTGTTACGTGACTTCTTATAATTGATAAACCTTTATTTTTAGTTGCAGTGGAGGACGCACATAACTTGTGTATATAAACTTCTTGAATGTCAACTTCAAAGACACGACGTGATAGTAATTAAAAGTTATTTTATATCTTTATTTAGACCTATACTAACAACCATAAATAAATAACATGTAAATTTATAGGTATAAAATGACAGACCTGTGTCATGCACGCACACACCATGAACTCAATATAAAAATGTTTTTATAAAACTAAAAGCATCTTTAATTAATTAGAGTTAACCTAATCTACTTATTTCATTCTTATTGTAGTCTTTTTCAGTTTTAGTTCTTAACTATATGATAAAACTAAATACTAGTCTTTACACAGTTTTTCCTCTACAAGAAAAAAGCAAATTTATTCACGGTCAAAATTTATTGATATAAATCAAAATTACGTATAAATTACCCACAATAAAAAATTTATTGGTTAAATATTTGTCGATTGATAAATTTAAAAAATAGAAATCTATTACTAATAGATTTACTAAATTTTTTTACCATAATATAATCAAAGTTTAAAGCATAGATTTGGCATCCATTTTCAACATAAATATGTGTTACTAATAATAAATATTACAAATTACAAACAAATTTTATTAACATATTTATAATTGATGGATATTTTTATTGATATAAAAATTCTAATTTATAGATGAACTTTATTAAGGAATCTATTACCAATTAACTATTTAATCGATAAATAAAATTTTAAAATTTATCAATAAAATTCGTGAACAAATTTTAATTTATCAATAATTTTATTTTTGGTCACTAAAATTTTATCGATAATTTAACATTTTATTTTCTAGTGTTTAGAAAGGTTTAGATTTTACCCGGTGAGAAAATACTGAGTATATATGTTAATTAGAGTACTTATGTTTCATGCATATGTGTGTGGGATTGAATTTTACAATAAATTTTCTTTTAAAGGTGATAAATTTGAAGTAAAGAAAATGATAGAGACAAAATAGGTAATTTAATCTAGTATAGAATTAACATCGGTGAGCTTGGTTGGTCGGATTAATTTCTTAAATTTTGGTAGGTTGGAAAAGTTGAATATGAGAAGCACAGCAGGGAAGGCGAAGGTGGTGGGAACGATAATAGGAATTGGAGGGTCAATGTTGCTGACATTTTTCAAAGGGCAAGAAATTGATGTTAAGAGTTTCCACACTGCTCTTCTGCATAAAAATAATCATTCATTAACTCTGCATAATACTGACTCTAGCCATAGATTTCTGGGTGCTTTGTGTGGTTTTGGAAGCTGCTTCAGTTTTGCATTATGGCTCATCATTCAGGTACATATTCGTATTTTTCCATATATATATATTTGAAAATTGTGAGTTTGATTTCATATTTTGTTGAAACAGTCTAAGATAAACAAAGAATACCCAAGTCATCACTCAAGTACTGCGTTGATGTCCTTAATGGCTGCAATACAAGCCACAGCCTTTGCCCTTTATGTTGAAAAAGACTGGAACCAGTGGAAGTTATGTTCCAGTATTAGGATTCTAACTGTGCTTTATACGGTATAATTGCATAACATTTATATGCCACTAGATAAGAACAATGATCACTAATTTTGAATGAAAATGTTTTGTAGGGAATCGTGGCCTCTGGATTAGTGGTTATTGCCATTGCATGGTGTGTAAAAATGAGAGGTCCAATGTTTGTATCTGTTTTCAACCCTCTCATGCTCCTGCTCGTGGCTGTCGCTGATAGCTTGATGTTAGGTGAAAACTTATATGTAGGAAGGTATAATATAAATCAATTAATTAAAAGTAATGATTTTTTTTTTCTTAAAAAAGTCTCTCTTTCTCATGAAAAGCTATTGTTTTTCCCTTGATTCTTTTCACTGATTCACATTCTCCTTTCTTTCGTTCATAGTTTATCCATGGTTGCACTAAAAAGTTTTGCTTTAGAAGTTTTTGTTTTTTGGGTAAGTAGACTAATGACCTGAACTTTTTTGTGCATAATGTTAGTGTGATCGGAGGCGTGCTGATTGTGTGTGGCTTGTACATGTTTCTGTGGGGTAAAAGCAAAGAAGAGAAAAAGGGGAATAAGACAGTGTCGTCAGAAATCACCCAGAAACATGAAGCAACCGAAGTAGTTGTCATGTCCACTACAACAAATAATGAGAATAGTGACTGCATTAGCAGTACCAAACCCAATTGCAAAAGTAACATAGTTGCCAATGTTTCTTGACTATTCAAGGAAAATGGACACAATCACACGACATTGAAAATTACCAGCTAGAACCAAGACATGGTTTCAGGGAAAGTTCCAACTTATAAAGCTCTTCCTTTACTCGTCATGTATACTGACCATAATATATGTGTGTATTTTTCTAAGTCATTGTTCACTTTGAGTGTTTATTGTCACAACTGAAACGTAAAGTTGTCAATTGCCATAAAGTTTTCCACAAATTTAGTGTTTAAAAGCACTTGACATTAGAGTTTCAGTTAACTCACTAATTGATGTAGTTTATATCCGTCTTAATAAGTTTTGCAAATTTTCTCAGATGATCCATCCTTTTAATATATATAATGATGGAACTAAGACAAAAATTCCTGGAGACAAATTATATTTTTTATATATAAATTAATTTTTTTAATTAAAAAAAACTTTTCATTTCCTCTTATCATTTTCTCTCTTCAAAACACACAAATGCAAAAGAATATGACAATAATATATGTAAAAGTGAAATATAAAATAATCAAATGATTTATTAAAAAAACAAAAGTTACTTTTGGTCGGCGTACAACTCTAGGCTCTTTCAATAGAATGAAAACCAATAATTTTTTAGATAAATTTGATCAGTGGCGGATCTTGACCAAAAGTGTCGGAGGGGCCAAAATAATATAATTTTAAGATCATTAGATTCGATGATTAGTATAATGCTTCAAAAAATGACTTCTCTAACTGAACATTGTTTATCATTAATATAATGTTTCAAAACATGTGAAAAGGTAGAATCTATCTTGTTTTAGTCAATAATTTCATTTTCATTACTCTTAAATGATTAATTTATTCTTCCATTCTTTATCAATATACCTTTTTTGTAAATAATACTAAAAAATAATTGATCATAATCTAATAAAAAATTAAGACACGTAACTATTAAAAGAAAAATATATTCATTATTATTAATACATAATACATTATTTTTTTTTCTATATTCATAAAAAAATGAATATACAAAAAGCTCATGAGATAAAAAAAATAATGTGTTCATCATCAAGTAAGACAAGAGACGGGAAATGAAGAGGATAAATGAAAAATATAATGAGTTTATGTCTAACTTTTTTTTCTTTAAAAACAAAAGGATGACATATGAGAGTGATAAATTATTACAATTTGTGAAAAATTAAAAAGACAATGAAAAGGAAAATAAAAATTATGTTAATAACTATTTGGTTTAATTACTTTTTTGATTCATGTTTTCCTTTAAAAATTGGTCCTCAATTTTTTTTTAATCTCAATTTGATCTCGATTTTTGAAAAACTGATGTAATTCAATCTTTTATGATAAATTTCGCTAAATTCTTTGAAACAGGTCAATGATTTGTTCATTAAAATTGAGACTCTTAATATGAATGATTTGCTTTATTGGTGTAATTAACATAATCCTAGTGTCAATTTTTAAATAAAAAGCTGAAACCAAAAGAAAAATTAAATGTGAATATTTTTATTTTTTATTATATTGAATTTTATATTTTATTATATATTTAAATAAAATATTATTTTTATTTTTATTATATTTAATTTTATGTTTTATTATATATTTACATTAAATATTATGTTTAAATAAAAGAAATAAAATTAAAAAATATAATTTTTATTAATTTTTAATATACATTGCCTACAATTTAAAAAAATTTAAAATTTTTATAAATTTATATATA
>Ga0214542_1003510_pt1 | contig 31906 bp, 20 predicted proteins | sample CNSS1metaG_FD_160096 | JGI IMG/M metagenome (GOLD analysis project Ga0214542, IMG submission 160096) | Root nodule microbial communities from cowpea collected in UCLA plant growth center, Los Angeles, California, USA - CNSS1 | ecosystem: Host-associated > Plants > Roots > Nodule | place: USA...
TATATTCCCAACCTGTGTTATGCACTACCAACTACCGAGTGACAAATCTTCTTTTTCTTCTCTTAATTATTATCTTCTCTTACTAATCTTCTTCCTCACCAATCTATTATCGTGCAATGGCATTCATCGCCACCCCACAATCTATACTTTCTGCAAAACTTATTGGCAGATTCCTTACCATGTTTCTAAAGGACCAGGTTTCTTTTTTATTCCTTCACATTTATTTTTTATCTTTATTTTGATTTCCTTATTTTGACCTTGCTAATCTGTGAAGGCTTTTGGATGTCGACCGATTGTTCATAATACGATATGGGAAGGACATCGTTTCATAGTGGATCATTATTGATTATGAAAGTAATGTTCACAATGTTACCTACAACATGGATATTCACAGTCCAATGATTACCGAAGGCTGGAGTGATTTAATATCTTTCTATGCAGATAAGTCTGACAAATTGGTTTTGCAGATAGTTCTTTTTTTTGGGTTAATTATTTTTTTACATGCCTTCTTAATAAGTAATATGACTTCACATTATGTTTCCAGTATTTGAAAAAAGAATTTGCGAGTTATTTTCAAAACAGTGGACTTTCATCTGTTGTTCTACACGGGCCTAGGGGCGAAGTTGAATGTAAATTGATCATAAGACGCCGGTTTGTAAAGTTAGGAGCTGGCTGGAAGAATGTTTGTGCTCTTCATGAACTATTTGCAGAGGATCACAGTGAACTCCTTTTTGAAGTTGAAAGCGAAAAACCAAGCATTCATATCAAAGTTCATTATCCTTTAATTTGGTTTAAAAGTTGAACATTTACTATGTTATTTTTTTTGGAACTTCTTATATATATTTTGCAGTTATGTGTTGTTAAATTTAAACTGAACTTTAATATTTGATTTGGTTATTATTATGTTTATGTATGGGAATGTCTATTTTGTAATTTAAACTTGATATATCAAGTTATGTGTTTTTTCTTTTTGTCGTTATATAGTTATGTTACTGTAATTATTTTAATTTGGAAGTTCTTTGATAAAAATATGAAAATCACATTTTCGAAATAACTCTAAATAAATGATAATTATATTTTGAATTAATCAATTTAATTATCATTTCATCTAAATTCAAAATTAAAACGGCAGACCAAACATTAAATATTATTTATTATTTTTTTAAAAAGAGTTTAACGTAAACATTAATTAATTTTGAGAACATTCGGTGGCCTAGATCATTCAAATTTAACCTAATCATTTAATATTTAATTATTTTTATATAAATATTACATAAAGATTTACTTAAATGATCAAATAAAAATCCAGTATCTGTTAATCTATCAATTTAAATAATATTAGTGTCAATCAATATTCAGAGTCATTAATATTTGCACTGTTCGAAATAATGATTATTAAATCAGTGCTTTATGTATTTAAACTGCTGCTTCATCTTCCACACGTTTTCATTATTGAACTGATTCAGATTCTTGATCACGGTGCAGGTTTTCTTTCATTATGGTGTTCAATTCTCAAGAAAATCATGATTGCAATGTCAAGACTTCTCAACTACTCTCTTTCATATTTTAATCAGCACACTCTTTGATCACCATTACGTCTTTTCACATTTCAAAAGACATTTACTTATCTCATCTACCTCTTATCTTCTCCATTTCTGCATCCTCTTCTCTTCTCTGATCATCATCTATTACAACCTTTAAATTATCTACTAATGAATAATAATTCTGATTCTTGATCATTGTGCAGGTTTTACTTCTCAATAAAATCATCATTCTAATGTCAAGATTTCTCAACTGCTCTCTTTCATTTTTAATCAGAAAACTCTTTGATCACCATTACGTCTTTTTAGATTTCAAAAGACATTCACTTCTCTCATCTGGCTCTTATCTTCTCCGTTTCTACATCATCTTCTTTGATCATCATCTACAACAAGATTTTATCTTCTACATTTTAGAAAGGTATGTATGTTCTTATTCAAGATTTCTTTCACCAACACTCTTTTTATCTTCTCTGTTTCATGATCATCGTTTCTCATCATCATATTCAACATTTCACTTTACACTAAGTCTTTTTTCAACTTCTTCACCATTACAGAAAGGTACGCATGTTCTAATCACCAAATATAAGAATACATTATCATCTACAATCTTCTTCTCCATTTCATTTTTGTTTTAATAGATGACCACTAAACAATGCATACTTGGTCAAAGTTCCATTCTTTCTACAAAGTGGAAGGGTGGATTCTTTTCTATTTTCCTCGAAGAACAGGTTTGTCTAATATTTCACACATTCAAATCTTGACTACCATTCTTATATGATTTTCTTTTATTGTTTTTATGGTCTTCCTGTTTTGAAAAGGATTTTGGGTTCGTGAACCGTTTGCTTTTCATAAGATTACACCATGAACTCGGTCCACGTTGGACTATTTTCGATAACAAGGGTAATGTTCACCATGTTACCTTCAACATGGATATTTATAATCCAAGGATTATTGAAGGGTGGTCTGATCTAAGAAATTTTTATCATTTACAACCACCCAAACTTTGTCATTTAAGGCACACTGGAAATTTGGCTTTTGAAATATACCATTACGAACATTATTCAGAGTCAAATGTTCAAAAATTTTTAAGTCATGTTTGAACAAATGCTCCTCTGACAAGGTCCAAGTTAATTCATTTTGAGTTCAGGCTATCTAAAACAAACTGCAAATCAAGTTTTTTGGTAAGGTTTCATGACCAAACTTGTTGTTTTCTCTTCTATTATTCTCTATTAATACCTTATTTTGATTTCATATTAATTCTTCTTATTTTTTTCTGCAGGATTTGAATTCAGACTTATGTAAATATTTTTGCAATAGTCAATTGTCAGATATTGTGCTTTATGGTCCAAAAGCACAAGTTCAATGCAAGCTGTTGATAAGGGCTAAGTCTGTCAAGATAGGCAGTGGATGGAAAAAATTTTGTCATGTTCATGGACTAGAGGAAAGAGACATAGTTATCTTCGAGGTTGACGGTGAAAACAGAAACCAGGATGTCAATGTTTTGTTTAATATAGATGAATATGATCATTGCGACTGAATAATCGTTTAATGTTCGTATGAATTTTTATTTTATTTGATGATATTATATATATATATATATATATATATGTTTAAGTTTGTTCATTTTCAACTATATTATTGCCATTTTAAAAAGTTGTCATTTAATTCAACATTGCTCCATATCTTTTTGCACAATTAAATATCTTTGCCATTTATTTAATGTCAGACACCAAAATGTCTTATCAGTCAGTATTTTAAGATTTTGTAATTTAAAATTTGATTTTTTAACTGTTGATTAAAATGACTTTTAAGATTTTTTTCATATTTTGCGCTATTCAAGACACTTTTTCTATTACTTAATGCCATACTCAACCGTCAAAACTCTCTCATGTGTTTTCAATTTTAATAATTTGTAAACTCTGGTTTTGAAACTGTGTAATGTTATTATTGTTTGTACTTCTCAATATATTTTGTATATATTCGACCAGATTTTTCACTGCTCATAATTAATGCATATCAACACGTCATATAATTATAATAAAATAAAGTATTAAATTTATTCCATCAGATATTTACTTTACTTCTCCATGAAGTTTTTATCAGTATTGAAATTGAAATCTAATATGTTTTGTTGACCCTAATCTTTGTATGTACAAGTTTTCTACCAAATTTCTTAACACTCGCAAGGTACGCACTTCATCTTCCTATGACTTCATCTACATATGAGCCTTAAGTTTGTCAAAAATTTCGAAATCCATGTTATGCATTGTTTGACAAAACAAATTTCGAAACTCGTGTTATTATTCTAATAAATTAAATGAATTGGAGCACATTTGTAGTTTGCTTCTCCAGCAAGTTTGTATCAGTATTGAAATCTTATTTTCTTTTTTGACGTCAAATCGTATGTGCACAAGTTTTCAGCCAGATTACTTATCACTAGCTAAGGTATTGACTTCATCTGTTGTTCATTATTAGGGTTTGTCCTTCTTTTGTTCAATTATGAGATAACATCTTCTCTCGTCAATATGTATTTGCAGATATGCATTGTTTCCCATTAGTGTTACAATTAATGTTTGTCTATGGAATAGATTGACTTGAAATGATGTATATACTTTTAAATAATCTATTACATGCTTTCTATTCAGCATTATTTTTTTGTATTACTTTTGGCGAATTACAGATCTGCACTGGTTCTGACATGAATACCTGATATTTCGAGTTTTCACCAAAACATGTTAGTATGAAATCTGCATTTCTAGATGAAAAGTATATATTTCTATTAACATCATATGCCTATGACTTTTTCAATAGCTTACAAGTCAATGAAATCTGCATTTGTTCTTTATTGATTCTTCTACCATTGAAAATTAATACCCAACAAAGATATGAGCGTTAAGTTTTTCGAGAATTGCCAAATCCATGTTATCTTACAATTTTGTATGCATTGTTTGACCAAAAGAAAAAGCTGAATGTTTAGGCATGTGAAAAAAGGTGTTTTTTCTTTTCCCTATTTTGACTTAATTTGTGAAACCAAAACCACAACATGCATCTAGTTTTAGTTTTGATGTATGATCTCTACAAATACGTGAGACCATTATTATGTTTTTAAGTTCTTTACAAATACATCTATCCACACCTTCCTTTTTTCATTATTGTGTAATTTCCTGTTTTCCTTACACCATGTCTGCTTTGCAAAAACAAACCCAGTCATTACAAGAACTGAACCCAGAGAAAGAAAGCTGAAATATCGTTGCAAGAGTTGTAAGGTTATGGTTTGTTGAAGATTACACAAAAGGAAAATTTCTATTTTCCATGGAGATTGTTCTTCAAGACAAAGAGGTACTATCCAATGCACGTTATTTTCTTACTTTTCCTTATTGTTTTAGTTACAATATCATATTGTTATGTGATATATGGAACTGTTTCTGCAGGGTGTCCTAATTCATGCATCTGTTAGACGCACATTGATATACAAATTCCAATATGAAATCAAAGAGGATAAGGTTTACGCCATTCAATCTTTTAGTGTTTCATGTAATGGTGGTTCTTATAGAACTACAAATCACACCTATAAGATCAACTTCCAAATTGGAACCAAGGTCAATTTGGTCGAATGTAACTTAGTTCCGAAAAGTAGTACTGCATACACCCCTTTTTCAACCATCACTGCTCCTGGTTTTGACACATATTACTTAGTTAGTAAGTATCTTCTTTTCTTTTTCTTCTTCTTTTTGTTTAACTTTTCATTAATGCTTTATTTTGTTATTATTTTATTTTTCTGTAGATGTCATTGGAATGTTTACTAGTGTTGGAACAGAAAGAGAGTTAGAGAAAGGTGGTAAGAAGACCAAGATGAATGTCATCCTTATTGAATCTATGGGTAAGAGAATTGTTCTTCTTTTATATGATGTTTAATATTAGTCTTATCTAACGAATTTTTACATCATTCAATAGTTATCGACTGGAATGTACTTTATTTGGTCAATATGTTGATATGTTAAATGCATTTCTTGCCTCTGGAGAGGATCAATATCTTGTCATTGCTTTACATTATTGCAAAGTGAAGACCTTCCAAGGTAACCAATTTGGTTCATTTATAAAGTTATAGTAATTTTATAAATAATGTTCTATTTTTCTGTAGAATTGTTGTAGTCAAATATGTTCTCATATTTTATAGATAAAGTTTCTATTCAAAACTGTATGAACTGTACGAGGATAATCTTTAACTATGATGGTGAAGATGCTACAAAGTTGAAAAAATTGTAAGTACATTTTACATGCTATTTATTTTGGTTTATATATATATATATATATATATATATATATATATATATATATATATATATATATATATATATATATATACTAATATATATATATATATATATATATATTTTATTTTTTTTTTCTTTTTTTTGTAGGATGTGGGATAATACTGAATCTCCTTCTCAACCTCTTACCCAACTGTGTCAAGCTTCAAAAGTTAGCTTAAAAGAAGATTTCATTAAGCTGCATCCTAGATGCTCAATTGAAGGTCTTAAAGATTTTAAACAGGTTGAATTATTTACTCTATCTTGCAGTTAAATTGTTTTGGTTGAATATCGTGCATATGCTTTAATTTAATTTTTTTTTGCTCTACCCAGGAAAGTACTTTTGTAGTTAAAGCTACTATTAAACATGTTCTAGATCATGATGATTGGTGGTACATAGCATGTATTTGCAACAAAGCTGTCTATCCTCATTCCAAAATGTTTTTTGTGAAAAATGTAACAAGCATGTCATTAAGGTTACACCTAGGTAATATTATTAATCTTCAAAATTGTGATTTTAAATTTATTTTATACTTAACTTTAATTTAATTTAAATTTAAATAATATACAAATATCAATAAATGAATAATTTTCCTAATATTTATTTTTAGGTACAAACTTAGACTTCGTGTAATTGATGCTACTGATTCTACAACTTTTGTTGTATTTGATCGTGATGCAAGTGCAATGTTGAAGAAAACATGCTCTGATATTCTTGACTTACAAGACAAGGTTAAGTTTCCTATGTAGTGAAACAAATTCTTAATCATTCTATATTGTTGACTTCTTTTCAAATTATTTAAATCATTTATATTTGTACTTATTTTAATAGAACACTGCTTATGGGAACTTGCCTAAAGAGTTTAAAGTCCTCATTGATAAGACCTATATGTTCAAAGTTGAGTGCAAGAATGATTATAATAGCAAATTTGATCAATCATTCAGAGTTAAAAAAGTATGCATGGATGAAAAAGTCATTGAAAGCTTTAGTGATTTTGAAGTTAAGTCTTTGGTAAGATCTGATTTATTTCTTTTAACGTCTTATCATATATATAATTTTAATTTTTCTCTTTTTGTACTTCAATATCTTTGTTATGATCTATACTCTGCAAATGAAGAAGAAAGCAAACTTAAGCAGATTACAAATGAGATCTCATCTGATACCATTGTAGAGGTATGTGAAGATTAGAACTATTAGAACTATACTTTTTTTTCTGTAAAACTTGGTATATTCTTACTTTTTCAAGTTTATTTATAGGATTTGCTGATCAAATTCACTGAAGAATCAAATGATGTGGATACTCTAACTGATGATTTGAACACTATAACATCAAAAAATGTTTCTACAAAGGAGGCGTTGATCAGTAAATCAGTAATTGATGTTGAAATTGATGAGTTAACGTGCAAAGAGTCAGCACATCTGGACAATCTTAGCTTTGACTTGGCTACCCAAGCACGTCTCCGGACAACTAAAAGGCAGAATCGATCTTTGGTTCAAGAAAAAAGAAGATCCCAGTGAAGATGTTGAAGAAGAACATCAAGATTGAAAAGTGATTTGTGTTATTTCAATCTCAAAACTGTACCAGACTTTCTTTGTGTTTTTATTTGGTGATGTTATTTTTTTGGAAAACATTTGCTGCTTTTAACTGCATGTACTGATGACCAATATTTTTTGTTGGCTTTAATTTGTTTTTTTTTCAAAACATTAACTTTAAGTTTCTGTTTATGAACTATATTAGTTATTGCTCAACATTATTTCGTGGTTATTTTTGCAGTGAAAAATTGCTAGCAGAATCAAATTGTATTGATATTATTTTATATTCTCAACATCATAATCATGCTAGCTACATGAATGATGATGCAAATAGTTCACTGAAGAGAAAATCTGAGAACAAGACTGTATTACTTGAATCCATCGAAGAAGACAATGTTCCATTGAAGCTTTTGAAGAGAAATATTAAAAAGAAGAAATTATTGATTTTATAGATAATGTTGCTTTTTATATTTCAAGTAATTTTTTTTGATGGTATTTTGAGATTATAATATGTGTACTAATCTGTCTGTGTGTAATTTGTATTAAACTACTTCTGCTTTTGCTAATGATTTTATGCGTTTATGTTTGTTTAATTATTTTTTATTTCCAATTTAATCTCCGCTGGTTTACCAAAAATTGTTAACATTTATGAAGTTGTGTCAACAAAAGAAACTACCACCTACATCAAGTTTCTACAAATTGTTTATTACTTACACTTATATATTTCAAATATTTGTTAACATGAATTTCTACAAATATAATGAAATATTTTTTATGAACAACGAATTTGCAAAAATGTTTTGAATATCTCATCATTTTCCAAAAAAATTTATATTGGCTAACCAAATAACTGTTGACCTTTTTGAAGTTGTCTCAACAAAATTGGATGCCATTTACAATTTTGACTCATTTTGCTTTGTGTACTCACTTTAACCTTCAAAAAATAGATATGAATATAAATAACTATATATTTATCATTCTGTTAAGTTTATAATTTATTATTTATCATATTTTATGAATTACTTAGATGATGATATAAAAATACAGTATTTGTAATGTATCAATTTAAATAATTTAATTGAATTATATCAATTTAAATAATTATATTGTTACCATAATTTCAATCAAATTCTTAATTAATTTGTTTATATTCTTTTTTATCGTATATTTTTATTGATATTTTTTTAATGACATAATATATGCGTAGGTGTATATGTTATTTGACTACTATAGTTATTAATATATATATATATACTATATATATTATATACCAGAGTTTACGTATATTATATATTATATTATAAGTATAAATATTATATACCAGAGTTTATGTATATTATATATTATATTATACGATTATTAATATAGTTAATATTCTAAAGTAACTATACTCATAATTTTAATTGTTTGTACGTTTTCTAAAAAGATCAATAATGACAATACTGTTGTCAAATTTAATTGCAATTGTTTCGTCTTTTGATGTGCCTTTTTCTGCTATTCATATCCATGTCCAGTCCATCGCAACCATCAGTTGAAACAAATTCTCCATTCTTCCAACCCTCTTTCTACTGTCATTGATCAAGTCCAAGCAAATGGAAAATGACTTCAATGAAGATGAACTTTTTTTTTTCAGAATGACTAGGTACCAGTTCTCTATTATTCACCTTAAGGACGAGGTACGTTTTTTAAAATACTTCTACTGTCTTTATTTCTATCACCGTTTTCATATCAATAACAACTTTCTTCTTTCAACTAATTAATTTTTTTTCTTTTCAAATGTTTATATTTTGAGGTCGTTGGGTTCGTTGATCGTACATTCGCCATTCTTTATGATCATGGTCTTGAGCGCCAGTGGACTTTAACGGATGTTGTAGGTAATAGGCATGTTGTGACTTATAACAAGAATTTAGAGAAACTATTGCTAATTGGAGGACGGTCTGATTTAAGGGACCTTTATGAACTACAAGATGACCACAATATTTATTTTGGATATGTTGGTCATTCTTGCTTCCAAATCACTATTTTTCCCAGTAAATGCAAACCTTTGTCTATTGAACGTTTTTTAAAAAGAGTTGCGTCAGATGAACCCCTTTTCAGACGACTGAAGTTGCATTTTTGCATATTTCTCAATCCATACCAATGTCAGGCTAGCCATCTAGTGAAATTCATTTAAATTTGATATTTATATTTATGTTTTTCTTTATTTATATCTATATTTCATATATTTTATTATTTTGTAGCTTATATTTATTTTATTATTTGATTTAATTTGTTAGGATTTGCCAACTAATTTTGGCAATTATCATCGTCAAGGAAGATTTAAAAACATTATTCTTCATGGACCGCGCAAGATAGTGAAGTGCAAGCTACTGTTGAGAAATCATCCAAAGAAGTCTAACAAAATTGGAAGTGGCTGGAAGGAATTGTGTACTGCTCATGGATTTGATGCAACTACAGACCTGGTGTTTAAAGTTGACGAGATGACAAACAATCAGAATGTCAAAGTGCTGACATATTGTAATTTTTAATTCATAGTTAGTTTTCTTTTCTTTTTTTAATTGCTGAGTAGCAATAGTTTAGTTTTTATATATGCTACTTAGGTAGTTCATGAAGACAAACTTTTTTATATTTGCAGCAATGCTTATGTATAGTTTTATTTTCTATTAATGAAATTAGTTTGAAATTAGGATGGAAGTTTAATTAAAATTTGACAGCTTATTTTGTTAATGGAAATAAAAAATGTATTAATAACACATTTGTTGTATTCAGAGAATGTTTTTTGGTGTGCTTTATAGAATTATTGTATGATTTTTTTGCAAATTTGTTTCATTCATATAGTATCAACAAAGTCATTTCAATTTAACTTTTTGTAATCCAACATTTGAATTCGTCTGCCATTTATGTTGCCGTAGTCTGCAATCATATTTTTCATACTTATGTCTCATATGCATACAAGTATATTGTTTTAAGATGTGTATACAAATAATATGTACTCAGATTGCAAATCACAGAATTCATCAAATTAAAATTTCTTAATGTTTGACCACAGATTTTTTAACTAATTTTCTATTCACCTATTCTCATTGGTGTACTATAGATAGTACTTGCATAAAAAATACATGTGTTGTTGTACCTACAAAAAAAGAAATGTGTTTTTAGCTACAAAAATAAAAAAAAAACTATGAAAGAATTCCTATTTCTATCATTGTTTCTGATATATTAACATTCCACACTGCATGTTCTTTCTATTTTTAATTATTGTCGACTGAAAACAACTTTTTGTACTCTTACAACTGCTTTCTATTACAATTACAAATATTTGTCTTTCCACAATAGTGATTAGAGGTACAATGCAGCAAAAAAGTTTAACAAATACATTCATCAATATAGTAATAAAATAGTATACACTTTTGCAGCCTTAGAGTAAACTATTTGTGAAAAATGCTATATAGAGGAAACCATTACAATAGTTGGATCTTAGTACGTGTTTTGTTTATAACTTTATTTTTTACAATTCTTCTTATATCAATGAATGAAGTTTTTTTGTTTATTCTGTTACATTCAATTCTTTTACAATAATCATATTACAGATGTACAGAACAACATGAACGACCTTCAAAATCTGAATGCAATATTTCAGACAACATATGGTCAATGATATTTGTTTTTGTTGTTCGATAATATGTTGAAGTCTCATTTTAATAAATAATAACATCACATTCATTTCAATGTAGTGCTTGGAAACAATATATCAAGTTCTTGCAGTACTGTATTTCACAATCAAAGCAAATACAACTTAATCACTTCACAATCTCCAGCTTCTACTATAACATACAACCGTACTTTCTGTATATTCCTGCATTCATCCTATTCTTTTATTTACCTATTTTTATTGTATGAACATTTTAAAATTGATATGAAATTGTTTTTTTTAGTGAGTACAATTATTAACAATAACATACAGAGAAATAATGGACGGAATAATTACATTGGCAGTTCAGGTAAGTTGGTTTGATTGATATAAAACATTCTTCATAATGACAATGGTAGTGCATGTAAGTAAACACAACAGTTCCTATTTTAATAATTATTTTCCATAGGTGGCACATCTGAAGTTGTAAATGATTCCTATTTTGTCTCTAAGAATAAGGTAGTCAAATATCTTTTTGAAGTCATACAATCACTTCAAAACAGATTCTGTCTTGATGATGAAACAGCAACAGAACAAAATTGTTTAGACACAAACAATGATTCTTCATCAACAATAACACATGAAGGTAAAATTAATGCCCAACTTAGTCTGAACCAGATAATTTGAAGCATTAATTTAATGTATGTCATTGGAGTAAAGTTGAACCAAATACTACAAGTACAAACGAATTATATTGCAAAGCAGATTTTCAAGGTAAACAAACACCAATTGTACATAATTTGACAGTAAATATATGCATTTTATGGAATGCCAATACTGTAAAGCTCAACTTTGGTATGAAGAAAGAGCAGAAAAATGTAACACTTCAAAGGAAGTTCAATTCTCATTGTGTTGCCAAAAGGGAAAAGTGAAACTTCCACTATTAAAAAAACCACCTGATCTGCTTGAAGCTTTGTTAAATGGTGAAGATCATAGAAGCAAAATATTTTTACAAAATACAAGAATATACAATAGTATGTTCTCATTTACTTCTATTGGTGGAAAAATGCTATGACCATTTGTAAAAAAATTGGATATCTTGATTTGTTCATTACTATAATATGCAATGTGAATTGGAGTGAAATCAGAGAGTTTGTTTTGGCCAAAGGGTTATCTGCTTCAGACATACCTGATATTGTATGTAGAGTCTTCAAAATGAAGCTTGATTAAATGATGACAGATTTTAAGAAGAAGGATTTCTTTGGAAAAACCACTGCAGGTATGCTTTGTATCAAATAATATACATTATATACATATTGATTAAATGAAATTGTTACAACTAAATTCACTTTTTTATATATCTAGGGATGTACACAGTAGAATTCCAAAAAAGAGGATTACCTAATGCCCATATACTTTTGTGGTTGGATGGAGAATGCAAATTGAAAAATGTAGCTGATATTGATAAAGTAATATCAGCTGAATTGCCCAATGCGAATTTGTACTCCAAATTGGAAAAAGTTGTTTCAAGTTACATGATTCATGGGCCATGCGGACCTGCAAGATATAATTCTCCGTGCATGAAAGAAGGTAGATTTTTCTAAATTTTATCCAAAAAATTTCACATCTTCAACTTCAATTGATGAAGAAGGATATCCTTCCCACAAAAGACTTGATAATGGTAGATTTGTTGAGAAGAATGGAATTAAGCTTGACAATAGAAGTGTTGTTCCTTACAATCCACCTCTTCTAATGAGGTATCAAGCTCATGTAAATACAGAGTATTGCAACAAGACCAATTCAATCAAGTATTTCTTCAAATATGTCAGCAAAGGTCCTGACAAAGCTACCCTTAAAATAAACAACAACTCTGCAGAATCTGACAAATCAATCATTATTGATGAGATTAAGAGGTATTACGATTGTAGGTATTTATCACCATGTGAAGCAGCTTGGCGAATATTTGCTTTTGACATCCATCACAGATGGCCTCCTGTTCAAAGATTGACATTCCATCTTCCTGGCCAACAATCTGCTTTGTTTAAAGATGATGATGATATTAATGTGGTGTTCAACAGATACGAAAATGCTAACACAATGTTTCTAGCTTGGTTTGAGGCTAACAAAATTTATACAGAAGGAAAAGAATTGACTTATTCTAAATTTCCAAGCAAATTTGTGTGGTTTGCTAAAGAAAAAAAATGGAAACCAAGGAAGAAAGGCTACAACATTGGTAGACTTACTAATATTCCTCCTGGGTCTGGAGACCTTTATTATTTGAGGATCGTATTGACCATTCAAAAGGTTGTATTGATTATGACAGCATAAAGACCATTGATGGTAAATTTTATGAAACCTACCAAGAAGCTTGCTATGCGTTGGGATTGTTGGCTGACGACAAAGAATATATTGATGCAATCAAAGAAGCGAGCGAATTTGCTTCTGCCTATCAACTTAGAAGATTATTTGTCACTTTGTTGTCCATGAATACAATTTCTAAACCTGATGTAGTTTGGAATTCTACTTGGAGACTCTTATGTAATGGAATTTTGTACCAAAAAAGAAAGGAAATGAACTTATCAGCTATTGTATATTGTAATTTCTTAAAATGAATAGAAATATAATTTCTGATTCCATAAACTTTTTCATGCAGGTCTTCAAATTGCAGATGCTGAATTACAGAAAATTTGTCTGCTTGAAATAAAAGAAATGCTAATGTCAAATGGTAGATATTTGAAAGATTATCCTTCATTACTGCAACTTGATATTTCAGATCTAAATACATTTCAGAATAGATTTATTGTTGATGAGCTGCAATATAATAAAGAAGACATGGCCAAAGAACATGACATTTTCTTTAAAGAACTCAATGATGAACAAGTATAGGTGTATAAGGATATCATGACAACAATTCTTTTGAAAAAGGGAGGATTCTTCTTTTTATATGGCTATGGTGGTACAGGGAAAACATTTATATGGAAGACATTGTCAGCTACTCTAAGAAGCAAGAGCATGATTGTTTTGAACGTAGCATCAAGTGGAATTGCTTCTTGACAACTTCCTGGTGGAGAAACAACACACTCAACCTTCTGCATCCCACTGTTAATTAATGATGATTCAACTTGCAACATACCTCAAGGTAGTCTACATGCTAAACTTTTGATGGCAACCAATCTTATTATCTGGGATGAAGCACCAATGATGAATAAAATGTGCTTTGAGGCATTTGATAGAACACTAAGAGATATTATGAAAAATGTTGATGATGCCAATAATACAAAACCCTTTGGTGGTAAAGCCGTGGTGTTGGGAGGTGACTTCAGGCAAATTTTACCTGTTATCAATAAAGGATCTAGGTTTGATATCATCAAAGCAGCAATCAATTATTCTGAGTTACCTTTAATGTCATTGGCTGAATTTGTCTATCCTAAATTTGTGGTTAACATGATGAAGCTTGGTTATTTTGATGATGGAGCAATCTTATGTCCAACAAATGATTCTGTAGAGGAAGTCAATGAATTCATGTTGCCTTTATTAGGTGGTGAAGATGTCACTTATTTAAGTTCTGATAAACCTTGCCAATCTGATGTACAAGATGAAGTTCAATCTGAATGGTTTACATCTGAATTCTTAAATGATATCAAATGTTCAAGGATACCAAATCATGAACTGAAGTTGAAAACAGGTGTCCCAATCATGCTCTTGAGAAATATTGATCAAGCGAAAGGTCTTTGCAATGGCACAAGATTGCAAGTTAACCATTTAGGAAAAAAAGTAATCTCTGCAACTGTAATTATTGGACAAAATATTGGTGACAAAGATTTTATACCAAGAGTGGATTTAGTTCCATCTGATTCAAGATTGCCTTTCAAATTTTAAAGAAGACAATTTCCGAAATCCTTATGCTTTGCCATGACGATTAACAAAAGTCAAGGACAAACGCTTTCTAGAGTCGGAGTTTATCTTCCACGTCTTGTATTCACACATGGCTAGCTATATGTTGCTATTTCTAGAGTAAAAACCAAAAGAGGATTGAAAATACTTATACTGGATGAAGATGGAAATGTCACGAACACAACAAAAAACATTGTGTACAAAATGTTTTTTGAAACTCTTTGACAAATAAGAGATTAAGGTATGTAATTTAGTATTTTTCATTTCGAATTTAACTTATTAGTTTGTAAAAACATATATGAACTTATTTATGTTTTTGCTTCTTCTTCAATTGTTATCTTTCAAAGTATTGCATGTTCTGTTGTCTATTGGAGGAAAATCATTATCTTTTAAAGAAATCATATTTTCAGCATAACTTAACATTTTTATCTTTTTTGTGTTTGTTGTTGCAGATAAAAAAATAGGCAACCAAAGACAAAATAAAATACAACAACAATGTTTCTCAAAGCAACAACAATATGTTTTTTATTATGTGTTTAATTCATTTCTACACTTCACAATTTTTTTAAGATATCATATTTTCATATAGATTATTGCATAGCACTCATTGTTCATTGCCATTTAAAAAAAAAAATCTAAAAAACTCCAAAAACTAGTAAGAAACTCATTTGTCCTTCGAGGTGCCACCCACGTCTTACTCTTCTTTTTAACATAATTTCAATTAATTGCATGATGGCGCGAAAACGTGAATGGTGAGTATTAGATTTTGTTGGATGGATATGGAAAATGTGTATGCCACATCAAAAAAGGGATTGGAGAGGATTTTGGAAGGTAATTAAGATATGCAAAGAGCTAAAAACATCCTGATCAATATGTTTCAAAAGTAAAAATGAAAATAAGATAAAATTGAAATTTTAAAATATCTGAAATTATTCCGGATTTAAACATCTGAAACAAATTCTACGATTCGAAATACAAAATGAAAGATATATTTTAAATTATATAATCATGAATACATTTTTTATTTTTATATTTCATATTATATAATTTAGAACCCAAAATTTTATATTTTAAATTATACCATCTTAATTTAAAAAAGCACATTCTTACCGTATAATTCAGATTATATATATAAAATTTATATTTCGAATTTTAGATTTCATTTCTTATTTTACATTCTGGAGTGTGAAATTTAGAATATAAATTTTTATTCCAAATTTTATATTCCAAAATATCTAAATTATGTGTTCCAGAATTTAAAATGAAAAGAAGGTTAAATTGAAGTTTTAAAATATATGAAGTAAAGGGGCAAGAAGAAATTATGTAAATGTAGGAAGCAATGGCCATATGTATAGGGTGCATAAAAAATGCCTTGGGCTGACACAAAAAAATTAAAATGGGCCAAACTCGATAAAAAGCGTTTTATATTCTTTTTCCAATTTGTTCTCTTTCTTTATTTTTAAATTCTTATATTTTTACTTTTTTTAATTAATTTTTTTATTTTTACTTTTTTTATCCTTTTAATATTTTTTATTTTTTATATTATATTTTTAATTATTATTATTTAAAAACTATTTAATAGATATTATTAAATAAGTTAAGATATCAAAATTAAAATTTAAAAGTATTTAAGAGTCAACATAATAGAAGATACAAATTAGAAATAAATATTTTCTTTAGAATCTTAAATCGAAATTTTATAATTTATTGGGAACTTAATTGAAATAAGATATTGATGTAATGTCCCATTTAAATATTAAGCGAAATTAAAAGAAACGTCACATAAAATAGCAATGTAGAGTAGTCCTGGGGTCCTAACACAACCCCTACAAACTGGGCACACCACGATGCCAACGGAAACCAGATAAAGGTCTAACAAAAAGAGAGTGGAATCGTAAGGCATAGAGCAATACATGGGCCGTAGCCCTAAAGAAGACCCATGAAGAAAAGAAAACATAAAGTCTCGCCCCGATAGCTAAGCAGCGAAATCGCCATTTCCTTGCTGACCGCGGAAACCTCGCCCATCTGCTCCCATCAATTAAATTCGTGATCATCGCAAGAAAGAATAGCCACATACAAGACAATCATACAACAAACAGGGTAAGCTAGAGCCAACAACATTCTCATCATACAGTCAAATATATTTTCACCATTCAATGTCCATACAACAACCAAGCATGTTATGACTTTCAATCGATACACTACGACTCGACTCGACTCATCCAGATACGTATAACTTGGTCGAATTTAGCGGATGCCCGCATTTGTGGTGGATACCTCTGCTCACCCCCGAGCTATGTGTTACAAGTGTTACGATGAATCCATTTCCCTCACCACAAGGTTAGCCCTTAATGAATTTCAGGCCTCCTGCTACTCTCACCACAGGAGTCAGTCCGCTCTAGGAGAGACTAACTAACTCCTTAGAGCGTCAGGATGCAACCTTACCTTGAATCCTTACCTAGTTATACAAATGGGGCACCACCATGGACACCCACTAACAGGGGCCATGAAATTACGTCCCGACCACTGAAGCGCGACCCTGAAAGTCTCACCTAGAGACTCCAAGGAATTATGCACTGACACAGATCAACCATATTCACACAGCCAAAGAATATTCACCATGCATAGATATACATTAATCGTACCAACCTTTAAAGCCAATGCCCTTTTCATGTTTCAGGCCCAACCCATTTCAACTTATCATAAACCATCCATGCATAAAGGATTTCCGTCTCATCTCATTATCATGCCTCTTTGATACCAACCATGTCATTAGAATCACATGCTAAACTCATAACAACCCAATATTCACAATTTATGACTTGCACCACTCATTCATACTCATTCATCTCAAACTTTCAGCATAATACTTAAAATCAAGCAAGCATTATCCATACAAAGCCAAGAAAACAATCACACCTCGCACTGCCTCGCCCAGCACCTTGCTCAGGCGAGACGTTCTCGCCCAGGCTAGCCCCCTTCGCCTAGGCGAGGGCTCGAAAAAGGAAGCAAGAGCACACGCGGGATCTCGCTTAGGCGAGACCCCTCTCGCCTGGGCGAGATGCTCGCTCGCTCAAAAAGTCGAGCTGGTCAACTGGGCGACCTTTTGCGCAGACTGGTTTGGGCGAATCTCTGTTTGTCTCGCCTAGGCGAGACTGGCTCGCTTGGGCGAGATTAACAGGTCTCGCCACCGTTTCACTTGCAGCATTCACCTGTTCGCACCCAAAAGACAGTACATGGCAGTTCACGCATTCAACACAATCATATAGTGCATGCAACGTCTAACAAACTATAACTTAGCCATAAAATAATCAGGACTCAGACTTTAACTTCCCCTTACCTGGAAAAAGCTTAGCGAAGACCCTGACTACACGACCACGAGCACGACAACTCTAAGGATGAACTACAGGGCTGAGATGAGAGTGGAACATAACTAGAAAAACGGGGTTAACCAAGGCTCTTACGACAGATTACGAAAAGGTCATAAAAAGGGAACTAGCATGAACTCGAAGGTCACTTACATGGAGTAACGGAACTTCCTAGCTCAATGTAACAGCGGAGGCAGAAACCCTAGCAGAGGGGTTGACGACTGCAATCTTAGGTTTTCTAAAAAAGAGTGAAAAGTGAGACTTAGGGCAACCAAGGGTAGTTTTATCTACTGGGCCAACTCTTAGGCCCATTCGCAAGGGCAGCCCCTTACATTTTTGGGCCAGAAGAAATGGAACATTTTTAATGGGCCTTACAATTGAGGTCTTCAAAAAATAAATCATGAATTAAGAATTTGCAATTTATTTAAACTAAATATTACATTAGTTTCACCAGAAATTGAAATTAGCTTATAAATAAGCTAATACGTAACATTCTCCCATAATTTTTAATTTATGCTTAAAAGATCATCATTAATTTATGAAAATATTTATTTCATTTTCTTTTTAATTTTCTTTTGTTGTACGCATATGTTTCTCCAATCATGAATGTCTAAGTAATTCACTGCTCCGTATATAGTATTAGTAAGGAAAAAGATTTTTTCAGCAAACTTTGACAAAATTTTAACAATCCACATGTCACCACTCACTTAAATCAATATTTTCTTTTAAAATAATTTATAATGATTTAGAAAGAGAAGAGAAAGATTTTGTGAACACTTTTTCAAAGTTTGTTAAGAAAAACTTTGACAACATATCAAAATCCTATTAGTAATTACGTAAGAGGTGACCATTTCTGAGGAGTGTGCCACGTACGTGGCAATGTATGATAAAGATAAGATTCAAGTCAACCATCACAAGTATTTCATTCATACCACAGATCATAGGTTCCAACTCAAGAGAGAAAGAAGAGAAAGAACTGATGGCTTTGGTTGGAGAAGCATTGATTTCTGCTTCAGTGCATATTCTGGTCGAGAAGATTATGTCCCCAGAATTTAGACATTTGTTCTGCAGCAAGGAACTCGATCCTTTAATTATGAATAAGCTAAAAACAACACTGTTGACCCTCCAAGCTGTGTTAAATGATGCTGAGGAGAAGCAAATCACGAATCCTGCAGTCCAAGACTGGCTTCATGAACTCAGAGATGTTGTTTATGATGCGGACAACTTGGTGGATGTAATCAACACAAGGGTCTTGCAACAAAAGGTAGAAGCTGACTCACAAACTTTTAGTTACCACATGATGAACTTCCTTTCTTCCTCTTTCATACCATTCAGTGGGGGTATAAATTCTGAAGTACAAAACTTGCTTCAAAGACTAGAACAATTTGTTAAGGAAAAGGATATTCTTGGTCTGAAAGAAGGTGTTTCTGGGGCTTTATGGATTGGAAAAACTACAACATCAGTAGTTGATCAATCTACAATATATGGTAGAGATGGTGACGTTGAAAAACTTAAGAAGTATTTGCTGTCGGATGATGTTTGTAACGATCATGTGGAAGTGATTACTATTGTGGGCATGGGAGGGCTAGGGAAAACGACACTTGCTCAACTCCTTTACAATGACATAGAAGTGAAGGAGCACTTTAATTTGAATGCTTGGAGCTGTGTAACGAAGGATTTTGATGTGATCAAGACGACTAAAACGCTACTTGAATCTGTTAATTCAAAAGCAGTTACCACTAATAATCTTGATGCTCTACAAGTTGAACTGCAACAAAGTTTACATGGAAGGAAGTTCTTGTTTGTATTAGATGATTTGTGGGAAACCTATAATGATTGGAATAGACTAAAAGCCATTCTTAAGTGTGGGGATGTGGGAAGTAAGGTAATCATCACTACTCGTCAGGAAAATGTTGCCTTGGCCATGCATACCTTTCCCATTCACAATATGATGCCACTTTCAAACCAAGATTGTTGGGATATAGCTGCTAAACATGCTTTTGGATCCAACCAATCCAACAAAGATCCAAAACTTGAAAAGATTGGCAGGGAAATCGCAGCCAAATGTAATGGATTATCCCTAGCTGCTGAGGCTCTTGGAGGTCTTCTTCGAATCAAATTATCCCACAAAGATTGGAATAAAATTTTAAAAAGCAACATCTGGGATTTGCCTGGCAATAAGGTACTTCCACCCTTACTATTGAGCTATCACTATTTGCCTGTTCCGTTGAAAGGATGCTTTGCCTTTTGTTCAATTTTTCCTAAGAATTATGAATTACATAAGGAGACGGTAGTTAGACTGTGGATGGCAGAAGGATTAATTCAGTTCAACAGAAATAAAAGTTTGGAAGAGACAGGTGACGAATACTTTGATGAACTGGTATCAAGGTCATTGATTCAAAAAAGCACTACATATTACCAATACAAGTTCAAAATGCATGATCTCATCAATGATTTGGCCACAGTTGTATCAGGCAAGTATTGTTATTTATTGGTATGAAGATCCAAAACCAAGTGAGTGTCTTGATAAAGTTCGCCATGTGTCTTACAGCAGGGGAGAGTATGATTTTGGTCATAAATTTGATGCGATTCCAAGAATGCAGGGTTTACGAACATTCATAGCATTACCATTCAGAAAGAGTCCATATCAAGCTAATATAGATTGCTACTTAGCTAAAGGTTTGCTCCATGATAATTTGCTGAAGCTAAGGTACTTACGAGTTCTATCTTTGTCACACTACGACAATATCAACCAGTTGCCTGATTCTCTTGAAAAGTTTATTCATTTGAGATATTTGGATGTCTCTCACACTAAAATCAATAGGTTACCAGATGGGACTTGCAAACTGTACAATTTGCAAACCTTGTTGCTGTCATGTTGTTCATATCTACTTGAATTGCCTCAAGACATAGACAAATTGATCAGTCTGCGCCATATGGATCTAAGTGGAACCAAGTTGAAGGAAATGCCCACAAATTTGAGTAAGCTAAAGTGTCTCCAAACTTTGACTTCCTTTGCTGTCAGCAAACAGGAGGATGGATTAAAGGTTGGAGCATTGAAAAATTTTCCACATCTACAAGGAAAACTTTCCATATTAAACCTACAACATGTTGTCAATGCCAATGATGCTTTTCAAGCTAATTTGAAAAAGAAGGAGCTAATTGAGGAGTTAGAATTGGAATGGGCCTGCAACACTGAAGATTCACGTATGGAGAGAGAGGTACTTGAGCAGTTGGAACCATCATCACACTTAAAACAACTAATCATCAAATTTTATGGTGGCACCACATTCCCAAATTGGTTGGGGAATTCTTCCTTTTGCAACATGGTATCCCTTAGAATAAGTGATTGTGATCATTGTTGGTCACTTCCACCACTTGGACAATTACCTTCTTTGAAGCTACTCTCGATTGCTAGGCTCAAATCATTAAAGCATGTTGGAGTTGATTTCTATGGCACAGGCTCTTCTTCTTTTCAACCATTTGCAAGTCTGAAGTATCTAAAATTTATGGAACTGTCATGCTGGGAGGAATGGTCTTCTGCAAGTGATAAAAATACCGAATTTCCTTCTCTTGAAGAGTTGCATATATTACACTGTCCCAAACTAGGAGGAAAATTACCTAGTAATCTTCCATCATTAAGAAGACTTTGGGTAGTTGAATGTGATGTGCTCGAGTTACAAAATTCAAATGTCGTGGATAACACCACTCCTCTGGAAGACACTAAGATTCCTCGGAAAAGTTCATCTGATATTAAGTGGCTCTCTTCTCTTCACTCCATACACATTTTTGGGTCGCCAGGTGTATTGTCATTGCTTAACTACTTTATTTTTGGGAATCAACATTCTCTTAAGCTATTTCCTAGGATTCGGACCAACAATAATTGTCTTCAATTTTTGGATATCAAAAGATTTTCAAATCTCATGTACTTTCAAAACGATGCTCTTCCGTTTTCATTGATGCACCTTCATCTCCAAAATTGTGAGAAGTTAGAATTTCTAAGTCCTGCATTGATACCTAATTTTTCATCACTTGTGTACCTAACTTTAAGTGACAGTTGTCATTCACTGGAATCCTTTCCCTTAGGCAGTTTCCCTGTCCTGGAGAGTCTCTTTATTGACAATTGTCCAAACCTTAAATTCTTCTCCATCTCAGATGACGATTCATCTCAGAACCTGTCACATCTCAAAATCTTTCATGTAACAAATTGTCCTAGGTTGGAATCTTTCCCTTTAGGTGGGTTGCCCACACCCAATCTTCAGAAATTTTATGTTCACAAATGTAAGAACCTCAAGTGTTTGCCAGAACAGATTAACACCCTCACTGGCCTTCAAGAATTGAGCGTTCAAGAGCTTCCAATGCTTCAGTCATTAGCAGAACAGGGTTTGCCTTTCAATTTACGAAAACTTGAGGTCTTTCATTGTTGGGCACTCACAGTAGCATCCATCACTCAGTGGGGTACTCAGTTTCTTAATTTTCTTTTAGAAGTAACAATTGGAGGAGATGATCTTGTAGATGCCTTGATGGAAAAGCAACTGCTTCCAACTTCTCTTGTGTCACTGTGCATCAGAGACATTTCTTTCTTGAATGGTGTGGGTCTTAAGCATCTCATCTCTCTTGAATATCTGCATATTGCAAACTGTATGAACCTTAAGTTGTTGCCCCAAAAGGAATTGCTCCCTCTTTCTCTTTCTGTACTTAGTATCAGTGAATGTCCTCTGTTACAAGACAGCTATCAAAGGAATGGAGGGACGAATTGGCCTAATGTTTCCCATCTTCCATGTGTAAAGATCAATCAAGAAGTAATAATTTGAACAAATGGAAGGATTTTATCAAAAATTTTAGCTTCTCTTACTCGTGCTAATATGTGTTGTATTATGCTGCTTACATTTTACATTTATTGTTTATCATTAGATTTCTCTATCTTTAACTATTCATTATTTGTAATCATGCTTAAAGATGCAGAACTGGTGGATTTTGGTGTACCATAATTTCATCTAAAAGATGTAGTTCTTCACGTAATTGAAGAAATGATAAACTCCTTGTCATTGCGTTACAAGAAACATAATTAAAAAATATACGAAAAAGGACCTAACTGAGATGGACCTTGCAATAAAAACCTGATGTCTTATGGAAATATATTTTTCTTTAGCTAAGCACTTTAATTATTAATAAACCAAAGGAATAAGCCAAAGGAATAGAAAAACTATGAATTCTGCATAATATCTACTGTTTTCCTTTAAAATCTCCATCAAATACCCATTACGTTTGTTGTTTTCTAAAATGATTTTTATGACAGAATCTGAATCGAATATCATCAATTTTTTTATTAAAAAAAGTTATTTAAGAGACTTAGTGTTGGAGCGAGGCATCTTCAGGATTTTATTTCTACATTTATTTTTATTATGTTGTAATCTAGATTTGAAATTGGATTTGAATTTGGATATGTAAGGTTGAATTAAATTTTATGTTTTGAACATTTTTATGTAAGGTTGAATTAAATTTTATGTAAGGTTGAATTAAATTTGGTTTTATTTCCTGTGTTTTTAGAAATGTGTTGTATAAATGTTATCTTTTCAATTATTTATTAATAAATTTATTTAAATTAGTAATATCCGGCCAGGATGTTACAGAAATCCTTGCAATTCACAAATTATGCAAAGTTTTACCACTTTAAATTAGAACTGTCAAAACGGGTCACCCGACCCAACCCGGCTCGGCCCGCGATGGGTTGGCCACTTAGTGGGTTAACTCAACCTGGCTCACTTATTAGCGAGCCAACAAAATTAGAACTTGACCTGACCCACCACGGGTTGGCGGGTTAAACGGGTTGGCTTACTGGCTCACTTAATTAAAAAAAACACAATTTTTTTTCTTCAATCTCAAGAAAACTAAATTCTAATTCTGATTAAAATCTAAATAAACTTCAATACAATCCAAATAAAATCTCAAATTATGTTAAACTCCAAATACAAATCAACATCACAAAAATATAAATTACTATCTAACATCAAATCATTCTTGTCACTTATTTTTTTAATATTATATAAATCATGCTTGCTTTTTGCTATTCCATGAGATTAGGCTTGATCCAAGTAGATGGCATGTACCACTTGTGCTTTTCCTATCTAATTTGCACTCTGCAAAGTCCGAATCTGAAAAACCACTAAGAACAATGTTAGGCTCATTAAGATACCATAATCTAACATTAGTTGTCCCTTTCAGATACTTGAGAATTCTTTTTGCAGCTTTGAAGTGTGATTCCTTTGGATTGGATTGAAACCTTGCACACAATAAAACACCAAATTGGATATCCAGCCTACTAGTGATTAGATATAGCAAAGAACCAATTAACCCTCTATATTTCGTTGAATCAACTTGTTGTCCAGCTTCCTCTACATCCATAAGGCAGTTTGTAGCAATTGGAGTGGCAGCTTCTTTGCAATCCTCCATTTTGAACTTTTTCAATAGGTCAAAATAGTATTTTGATTGGCTTAAATATGTCCCATGCTTGAGTTGCTTCACTTGCAGCCCTAGGAAGTAGGTTAGCTCACCCATGATAGATATCTCAAATTCTCCCTGCATAGTTGTGTAAAACCCGAGAAATTTAAATAATTAAATAAATAATTATTTAATAAATGCAAGTAGTAAGATCTTTTATGACATTTAATGTGGATTATTATATGTGGAAAAGTATTAGCTCAAGAGGTTGAGAGTACTTGGTTATGTGAGAGGACTTGGGTTTGAATCTTATGTATGCCAATTGTGTATTATTTTAATATGTGTATTATTTTAATATTATATTTGAATGTGATTAGTGATAATGTAATCCTAAAATTTTAGGAATTATCACGACACATGAATTGGTTGAATTCGTTGTGCACTTGATTTGTGATTAAATGGTTGTGGGTTCAAACCTTGCTAAGAACGAATTAAACTTTTTTTTTTGTCAAATTTTCTTTTTGGCATGAATGAGAAGAGTTAGAAAACCCTAGCCATTAGTGGGAGAAATCAGAAGGGTTGAGAAACCACCATGTTAATGAGAATTGATGCTCATTAACTCCCATTCTTAATAATTTCGTTTTTGTATTTATCCCACGAATTTAAGCTGGAAAAAGTTTGGTTAGGAGGGTTCTAGAATAGTCATTGAGCAGAGAAAATTGAGAGTGAGTGAGGAAGTGGTTTTTGCACGTGACAAGGAAGAGTGAGAGCTGAAATTTGTGGAGCAAGAAAGGTAGGCTCTTGGGCATCATAAAGAAAGGGTTAGAAGACCATTTGGAGCAAGGATTTCCAGGTAAGGGGAGTTGTTCCTTGTGTTTTTATTCGTGTATGAATGATTAGGCTTTATTATGTACCATTGCATGAAATCCCCATCCCTTTTACGTTGATTTTTGTAGTTTCTAAGTTTTTGCCCAGAAACCGCCTGATGGTAAGGACCAAGCCGCCAGGTGACGCATCAGACTTTGCCTATTTTTTCTGGATTCTGGCATGAACCCCTTGGTGACGATGAATATCTACCAAGCGGGGCGACACTGTCTGTGTTTATTTTGGCATGTTGTTTGGTGCAGGAGTCATTGCGACTTCTCAGTGTGACTTTGTGAATAATACGGTGTGATAAATATTATAATACATATAGAATTAGGGTATGATGGTGCTTGGAGGAAGTCATGTAAGATTAATCATGAGTAGAGTTTGGATTCTTGGAAGGGAAAAAGTGATGAATTGATTTTCCATGGATCAATGATCATATGACGCATAAGGAATAATATTGAGGTGTGTTGTTTTGACAAATTTTATGAGAATTGGTGTGGTTTGGTGTAATCGGACCGTGTCAAATTATGGGGAATTTGGATTCCTCGTAGGTGCAGAAACCTAGGTTTGTGGCGAGGTACTGATGTACCGCCTGGCAGTACCTTGCTTGCCGCCAGGCAATGACTGGTACAGAGGCAGTTTATGTGCCTTGAATTAGATGGTTGCGAGAGATGTTATTGGAGCGAATTGAATAGAAAAATTGGTCAATAAAATTGGAAGAATTGGTGCACAAGAATTTATTGTGATTAATGCAAGAGGAGAAGTTGGATGATATGTTATGTTATAAGTGGTTTGGTGATGAGTGTGGAAATTTGTCTTGGTGGTTTAATTAGTTGGGAGATAAGAAGAAAAGATATAGAGTACATACTAAGAGGGGTTGAGAACTTAGATACCTTAATGTGGAAATTGGTGACTTTTGGCCTATAAGTAGAAGGATGGATAAAAAGGTTAGATAGAGAGGATAGATATATATTGCTTAAATGCGCTGAATTGTCATTAGGAATTGTGAACAAAACTGGTGTTGTTGAGTGTTGTGTGTGGAGAGGACTTGGTGAGGTTACTTTGGCATTTTGGAAGTAATTGGATGAAAGTGAGGTGTAGGTGAGTAAGATTGAAGGACAATAGAGGTGTTTATGTGTCAGGAGTTAGGCAATCCTTTGAGGATATGTGACAAGATATTGGGATGAATTGTATCAATTATGGTTTGTTATAGGTGCTAAAAATTAGCTGGTGCGCTACTGATATAGCACCTGGCGGCACGTGAACGGTCGCTAGGCGATAGGCTATCAAGGATGTTCCCTGCAACGAGTTGCGCCTGGCGGCTAGGTGTGCTCCGCCAGGCGATAGACCCTAAGTAGTGGGTTTGGGAGAGGGTTGGCACCTAGCGGCAATGGTGTCCCGCTAGGCGGTTTGCATAGTAATTTTGCCAGGCGGTGCTTAGGCTACGCCAGGCAATAACGCTACAAGTAATGGGTTGCGTGTGTTGCTTGTACGCAATGATGCGAGACTTGGATCAGGAGATGTTGTGCCATAAGTGGGTAGGTTCATGGATGGTGGTGAACACATGATGATCTGAGCGAGGAGGTTCATATCCTGTTACTCTCGTGTGGAGATACGAGCGGGTAGGTTCGTATGTTCCATGCTCACTGTAAGACCCACTAAATTTAAATAATTAAATAAATAATTATTTAATAAATGCGGGTAGGAGAAGCCTTTATAGTATTAAATGTTAACCCTCATGACGTGAAAAAGTACTAGCTCATGTGGTTGAGAGTACTTTCATTGGGTGAGAGGACTTGGGTTTGATTCCTATGTATGCCAATTATGTGTTATTTTTGTGATTTAATATATATATATATATATATATATATATATATAATCATGTTGGGGAATGATATAGTAATTAAATTATATTAGTTAGCATGAAGAAGAGCAAGTTAGGGGAGTTCCTATTCCATGTTTTAATTTTTGCTATCTTATAATGATGTGTCCTGGACCATGTTTGAATTGTGAAAGCTTTGAATCCTGGTTCTCTTTGCGTTTTTCTGGAATTTTCCAGAAACCGCCTAGCGGCACATGAACTGTCAGGCGGCACATGTGGTTGCACCCAGTTTCTGGGTTTTCGTATGATCCACCTGGCGGCCGGGAGTGACCCGCCAGACGCTGCTGTCGTTGTTGTTATTTCTCTCTCGTTTTGATGTGTTGTCAGTGATGTTGTGGTAGTAAGTGGTATTCTTATTACACATATATGAATTGTATGACGAATTGTGGTCTACAGTTCCTAAATTGATGGAAGTTGCATAAACTCGCGAAGGAAATTGGGGGTTAGGGTTTATGCTGGGATTGGGGACAATGAACATAAACTATCTCAATAATTAGTACACAGATTTTACAGATTTGAGAATAATATGGATGATGTCTGATCTGGTATGATGTGTGCACTAGAATTTATGTCAATATGATGGTGTGCTGTAAGTGGGATGTTTGAGTCATGGTTGGGCAAGAGCAATCTGGGCAAGATCCAGAATTTTTATACACCGCCTGGCGGCATCTGGGTTAACGCCAGGCAACAACGCAGTGATGTGTTCGGGAGTGGAAGGGAATGAAACCTTGGCATGTATAATTTATGTAAGGGACCGAAGTGTGAGAATAAAACCTTACATGTGAGATGATGAAATTTGGGTGCTAGAAGTTGTGAAGTGAATTGTGTACAAGAATGTGCGTTATAGTTAATTAAAATATATGCTAATAACTGAGTAAGATGGTAGGTACAGGGTGAGTAGGAGTGCTTACTGTAATTATATTCATAAATGAATAAAGGTGTGTAATGCCAAGAATGATTGAGTTTGTACACCACCATGTATGTGTAGTTCAAAATTAAATGTATATTATTGAAAATCTTGATAGCATGATGTGTATGAATATTGATTAGTATGAGTATAAGATTTGGACCATATTGAGTGGGAAGAGATAGGTTTCAATTCAGTACCTGAAAAACAACATGGTGCGTATAAATGAAAAGAATTGTCTTGTTGATGTGACTTAAATGTGTGTATTGTAATTGAGCTGCGTAGTATAAATGAATAACTGTGAATGTGATTGGAATTTGGTTAATGTGTGATTTGAGGTCCAATAGGATTTGTTTGAGTGCCAAAAACCAGTAGCATTGCGCTGTTGGTATGACGCCTGGCGGTGCGAGCGAGCCGCCAGGCGCATAGGACACAAATCTGTGATAGGGGTCATAGTGCGAGCAGGGCGCCTAGCAATAGGGAGGGTTTCGCCAAGCGGAATGGTACAGCAGAGACCCTGAAAGGCAGTGGCGCCTGGTGGCGCCAGGCGGATAAGCCAGGCGGTGGTGGCGAGTGGCGCCTGATGGCATGGTGGAGTCCGCCCAGCGGTGACGGTGCAGTGATGATGCTGCAAGCGTGTGGCGCTTGGCGGTGTGTGATGCCCGCCAGGCGGTTTGGACCCAGTGTCCACCTAGCGATGTGGGATGCATGCTAGGCGGTTTTGGTTCAGTGATGGTGCGCGAGGAAACGTTTCTACACAGCTTTAGGTGATGTTTATGATGCGAGGCTTTGGCTGGGGGTCCAGTTACGAGTGTAACCCATATTGGAATAACGCGTGACCACTTTAGGTTGTAGCCTGGTGGTTTAGGAAGTCCAGTGGAGTGTGCGAGTTGTGGCTCGTACGGCGAGGTTCGGGTGATTGCGCTCTTCAGAGTATGCTGATAGAGTATTGGTAGTTTGGAACAACTACAAACTTTATGTTTGTTTTAGGGAGCTCCACTTGGTGTCACGGTGAGATGCTGTGGCAAGGTTATTCCCACGTGTGGACTATCAGGTGGTGGCCTTTAGTCGGAGGGGCGAGTAGACACTCGTGCAGCGAAGATCGATCAATGTTCTCACCTAAAGGGTATAGAAATGTTAGACATCTAATGAAAGTATTGGAAGTAGAGAAGTAAGGAAAAAGGGAGAAGAATACTAACCCGGGTTTAATTGTTTTGTTGTTGCATTTAATATTTTATTGGTTGGTTTATTTAAATGAGTTCACCCTATCTGTGTGTGTGTGGCGATGATCATGTAACTTGTTAAATGGGAGCAGATGTTGATGCAGGTGAGCGGACGGATGCATAGAGACGGAGTGGGGAACTCTTGGGGATTTTCTCACTAGTTTATTTTATTGGACTATGGTGTTATTGTAATAATTTTATAGACCATTTTAATTGTATTACAGTATTAACGCGAATTATTTTATCTATTTTGGCGCGTTGAGCTTAAGGTTTTAAATATTTCCCGCGTTTTGGGAAATTGTTGAATAATAAATGAGGTTGTTTTATTAAATTTTATTTTTGTTTTATTTTATTAAGTAATTTCCGGCTAGGACGTTACATTTGGTATCAGAGCCGTGATTTCAATGATTTCATGGGGTCTTTGGGGAGTGAGCCTATCCTGATTAACGTGTGTATGTGTTGTTTTGCCTTGTTATGAAATTGAAATATGAATTGTTTGATTTATCAGTAATATGTGGCACATTCAGGCTATGGCAAATAGGAGAAGAAGAAACAATGCAAGTGCCGATGAGATTGCACAAGCGATCCATAGGATGGTTGATGCCATGCAGCCTGTTGCGGCACAGCCTAGAGCCATAGTACCACCCACTAGAGCGGTGACTACGGAGGATGTTCTGAAACACAAGCCCTCCAAGTTCAACGGCAAAGCTACCCCTGATGAGGCCGATGCTTGGCTTAGGGAGTGTGAGAAGATATTCCGAGTATTGCAGTGCACAGAGGCACAACGGTTGAATTTTGCCACTTTCTTGCTTGTTGGCGATGCTGAGTATTGGTGGACAGGAATGCAGCAACAAATGCAGACCCGTCAAGAAGAGGTGAACTGGGTAAACTTCAGGAAGAGGTTCCTGGAGAAGTATTTTCCAGACTCGGCGAAACATGCACTAGAGGCGGAGTTTCTGACACTACAACAAGGTAGTAAACCAGTGCATACTTACATCGACCGGTTCGAGTACTTAGCGAGATTCTACTCGTAGGAGATCACAAAGGAATGGCGCTGTCGCAACTTTGAGGGAGGCTTAAGGCACGAGCTGGGCAGATTCCTAGTGCCACTACGGATCAGAGAGTTTCCAATTCGGGTGGAGCAGGCCAGGACCGTGGAGGAGTTAGAGTTTGGATCCAGTCGGGTCGCGAGGACACAGAAGAATACCTCTAAGACTAGACATCAGAAGGCGCCATACAAAAGGTCTTCATCGCCATCTTCAGGCCTGAGATGCTATAATTGCAGTGGGCCGCACCTTCGCAGGAACTGTACTAAAGCTGCGGGCAGTTCAGGTGCTAGTACTGAACATGTGAAGTGCTATAAGTGCGAGAAGATGGGACATTATGCAAGTCAATGTCCAGACAAGAAGGTGACCAGAGAAACACCATCACCGCAGAAGCAGTAGAGGGTGATAGTTGATCGACCTCGAGCAACGGGGAAAGTGTTTGGATTAACCAGTACTGAGGCCACTCAGGCAGGTAATCTCATACTTGACCGATGTTTATTGTTTGATAACAATGTTTTGGTGTTGTTTGACTCTAGAGCTACTCACTCATTCATCTCACAAGAATGTGTGAGTAGACTGGGACTAGTAGTCCGGGATTTGGGGTACGAACTGGCAGTCTCGACACCTGCCTCGGGACAAGTCTTGATCAACTTAGTCTGTGCTGGATGTTCTATTGAAGTGGCAGGACACAGGTTCAAACTGAATCTCATTTGTTTTGCCGTTGAAGGGCCTGGACGTAATACTTGGTATGGACTGGATGTCGGACAATCACGTCATTATTGATTGTAAACGACGTAGTGTAGTATTTCATGAAGCAGATGGGTGAAGACGACATTCTGTAATTTAGAGGAAGGACATGTGTTCCCAGGGGTCAAGTATTACGAAAATACATTGCAGATCCTTCGCATGTGTTGGAAGTTGACGAGATCTAGGTTCAGGAGGATCTGGCCATGGAGATGGAGGACTTAATGAGATAGTCTTACCCGCAATTAATTCCGGTAAGCACAAATTTTCGAGGACGAAAATTTTATAAGGTGGGGGGAATGTAAGACCCACTAAATTTAAATAATTAAATAAATAATTATTTAATAAATGCGGGTAGGAGAAGCCTTTATGGTATTAAATGTTAACCCTCATGACGTGAAAAAGTACTAGCTCATGTGGATGAGAGTACTTTGATTGGGTGAGAGGACTTGGGTTCGAGTCCTATGTATGCCAATTATGTATTATTTTTGTGATTTAATATTTATATATATATA
>Ga0214542_1003511_pt1 | contig 31905 bp, 15 predicted proteins | sample CNSS1metaG_FD_160096 | JGI IMG/M metagenome (GOLD analysis project Ga0214542, IMG submission 160096) | Root nodule microbial communities from cowpea collected in UCLA plant growth center, Los Angeles, California, USA - CNSS1 | ecosystem: Host-associated > Plants > Roots > Nodule | place: USA...
CTAGACTGCGACTTCTCCAAACCCTAGCAGAGGTAAAGGCGGTTGTGGCTCAAGGCAAGGACAAAGCTTTTTCTGAAAATGGCAAGGAACTCTAGGTTTAGGGCAGACCTAAGAATTTTATACATTGGGCCGGCCTTAGGCCCACTCACAAAGGCAACCCATCAACTTTAGGGCAGAATATAAAAATGGGGCCTTACAAATAATACATACTAATCACTGATTCATGAAATTAAGAAAAAAGAAAGAAAAACTTAATCGCCCAAAAAGTTAGTGAAGTGGTACCTAAAAGGAAGAATTAAAGATAAGTTAAAGCAAGGTGCTTAATCTAAATAAGTATTTTATGATTTACTTAGTTGTTCTACAAACTTTCACTTTTTCATTAGAGTTGTTAGACCAATAAAGTCAGTTTCTAAAATCAGAGGAAATTATGAGTTCTAACTTTCACATGTTCATGGTTATGGTTGCTTTGTTAGTTGCATCATTTAATATATATTTACAAATTGACATGGAATTCACCCTTTTCTCGGACTTTTTGACTTAAAATTAAAGAACAAATTAGTGGATGATGACTATAACTGAGTCAACATAATTTGTGTTCTTCTAATTCGTTTATGATGGTATATGTATAGTTTAATTTAATTCTTTATCTTTTTCCTTTTTTTTTTATCCTTAAGTGTTTTGAAATTTTAAATTTTAAATTTCTTCATGTTGTTACAATAACTTCAAGTTTGTATTTCTGAAAACGAAATAATTCTATGCGTATTGTTTTATATTAAATCAAATGAATAATTTTTTTTATTAATAACACAGAAAATATATGATGGTCTAATGGGTAAAATAGAAATATAAGCAAATAAATTGAAGTTTAAGCTATGTTTATAAAAGTTGTTATTAAGTAGAACAATATCATTGAAATTTTATCAAGGCGCCCATGGCCTAATGGATAAGGCGCTTGACTTCTAATCAAGCGATTGTGGGTTCGAGTCCCACTGGGCGTGCAAATTTTATTTTTTTAAAGTGCAACTTTTTCTCACCCTTCATAATCCATATTTTGCTAATGTGTATACATGCTTGCTGTACAATACCTATGGTGCCAAAAGATTTTGCCACGCCAACCCAACTATAACAATTTCAAAATTAAGTTGGGCTAAAATCTATCATGATAACATCATGTTTTTGTTCTGGGATAGCAAAAGTGTAATTAAATATCTATAATTGTAATCTATTTTTGAACACTTTTATATTACTTTTATATTAGAAAAGACTTTTTGGTAGAATACTCTTATCCTTTACTTCAAAAATCTCATTCGTATCACATCAATATACTACATTTATAAACTAAAAACTATTGTTATTTAAAATAATTTTCATTATAAATAAAAAATTATAGTTAGTTTGTTAATTATACTTAAAATTAATCTTTAACATGAGCTATTAAGACTTTTGTTACTAAAGAAATTATTGTTTAAATTGGTCTCTAATTAACTAGTGATCAATTTAGACACAAATTCCTTTGATGTTAATAATTTACACATATTTATAAGTTACTAAGGGACCATACAATCACAAGATACACTCACATAAATGAATGATGCATATGTATGTTTAAAAATGGACGTTGATATATTGAAAATTTCCCTCCCCCACATCCAAATGACAATGGTTGATATGATTAAAAAGACATTTGTACCTTTCTACAAATCCATAAATGCTCATCTCAACAACTATATGTTGATTAAAATTGTATGTCTTTTAGTGCACTAACAAATATAAATTTATGTTTGTTACTACATTAACAATTGTAAATTTATGCCTATTAGTACACTAACAAATGTAAATTTATGTCTATTACTACATTACCGAACGTAAATTAACATATATTAGTAGAGTAATAGACATAAATTTGGTATAGTTTTAAGAAAAAAAACTCAAACATTTACGTTTGTTGTTCCACCAACAGACATAAATTTACGTCAAGAATATAAACAAACGTAAATTTACGTTGAGAATATAAACAAACATAAATTTACATCTAACCTATACCAGTTGTAAAATACCTAAAGTAACAAACATAAAAAGTCTTTTTTGTGTTAGTGTTATTGTAGTGAAATTTTTTTAGCCTATTATGTCACTTGGTATTGATATATAGTCAAATCAATCACAAATATCTAGTCCTATGCACGAGATATTCTTACCGCAACGTAAAGGGGGTGTTGAAGATTCAACATCAATTATATATAAGACATATTTAGAATAATATCCTCTCCTTGCTAGCCAATTTTGTGATAATAAGTTAGACTTAAACTCATTTCCCAATAAAATGAAAATTGTATAACTTATTTGTTATCTAACTATACTCATTGTTGAAGAGAACATGAAAACATCATTCATCTTAATCCTTTTTATACAAAAGCCTAAGCAAAAGTAAAATGGAATGAAGCTACAATCTAACCACATTAATATAAAACTAACAAAAGAGTAAGTATAAATATGCATAATCTCAAATATTGGTTTACAAATTTTCCTAGGCTATATTGAAACTTGGACCAAATGGGTTGGCAAAAAAGAAAAGAAAAGAAAAACAAAGACTCACTACTGATATTTATGAATATGTATTAGCAAAAATCTATTTAGATATGGGTTTATAGAACTAGATATTTGAACTCGGGTTCAATTACATATAGAAAAGTGTTAGACCCTACAACGTTCATTATAAAGATTATTACCCATAATTAAGTATTGTATTTATACTTTAAAAATATTTATCTTGTAACATCCTAAAAACAACAATGTAAAACTACTAGATAAGATATTATAATATTTGTTACTCAACATGTATACCAAAAGTATATAAATTGCTTCATTTATAGTCAGCCATAAAGGTAATACTATAACTAAAAATATAATCATATACAACCCTAAGGACAAAATAAAAAGAAATAATAACTATAAATTTTTTCAAAAGATAACAAGAAGTGAAATGCTAAACTAATATTTAAACGGTTGTATCATCACCACCATCTCCTACTGGACCAATACATATTTCTTCATCTGCTCACACCAAATAAAGATCCAATTCTTCTCAAGATCTGATACGAGTAAATGAACTTAAAAGAAAACTTTCTTGACTGGATAGCCCTTCCCACACCAGTGGTTGGGGTCACCATCAAGAAAACATGATCCCCAACTGCAAACTCTAAAGGTCTCTTTCTTTGATCAACATAAGACTTTTGTCGATTCTACAAAGCCTTGATCCTCTTTTGGATCTTCTTCACCTTTTCTATGGTTAGCTTCAACAACTCGTGTCCTACTAACACTGCCTCTTTATCCTGATACCAACAGAGGGGTTTTGCAGCTTCTGCCATACAAAGCATCGTACGAGACTATTCCAAAACTTGCATGGTCGTTGTTATTGTAGGTGAACTCCACCCAAAGGTAAAACTTCATCCCATCCAGATTGCATCATGCCCTTTTATAGACCGTGGCAAATGGGTAACAAAATCCATAGTGATGCTATCCTGTTTCCACTTTGGTATCTCTGACTAGTCCAACATTCCTCCTGGCCTCTAATGCTCCACTTTTGCCTTTTGACAGGTCAAACAAGCTATAACAACTTGTGCTACATCATGCTTCATGCCTGACCACCAGAAAGATTCCTTAAGCTTTTGGTATATGTTATTCATGCTAGGAGGCATGCTAAAACGAATCTTGTGTCCTTCCTCATGGATTAACCACTTCAACTCTGTATCCTATGACACACAAACTACGCCTCTAAACCTCAACACACCATCGGATCCCAACACAAAATCCTTAGCTTACTCGGAGCCAAGCAACCCTACTGTCCTTTGGAGACTAGGATCCGTTAAATGCTTCTCTTTGATCAAGATTAGAATTTCACTAGATATAGTCAAACTACTACATCTATTGAAATCTGCCCCCAAAACCATCTACAACTTCATATCTCTGAACTTTTGTACTAACTCAAACTCTCTGATCATCATATGAGAGACATGCACGATTTTCCTACTTAAAACATCTGCCATGAAATTTTCCTTTCCTAGGTAGTATAGTAATTTGAAGTCATAATCCTTAGGAATTTTATACACCATCTTTGCCTTATATTTAACTCTTTATGACTAAACAAATACTTCAAACTCTTATGGTCGCTGAATACTTGAAATGGTGCACCATAGAGATAATGCCTCCATATCTTTAAAGCAAACATTACCAATTCCAAATCATGAGTAAAATCCTTTATTAAGGCGCCCATGGCCTAATGGATAAGGCGTTTGACTTCTAATCAAGCGATTGTGGGTTCGAGTCCCACTGGGCGTGTTATTATTTTTTATTCATCCTTTTCGGGTATTGATTTGTTTTTAAATACATAAATTTCTCTACCTTTATAACCCACACATAAAGGTATTCCACAAGTGCCTAGGATGTCTTTTGTCATACCAACCCAACTACAACAATTTCCAAATAAAGCAAGACTACAACATGATAACAATAGATGATTTAATGGTATTGCTCTCATAAATCTATATAATTGGTAATCTATTTTTGAACACTTTCACATTACAAAAGATACTTTTGGGAGAGTACTCTTATCCCATACTTCGAAAATCTCATTCGTGTCACATCCACATACTACAAGAAATTTTTTAAATAGCAACAAATTTTAGAGAAAAAAGTAATTAGTCATTATAATGACTAGCTTAGATATGAATTTATAAACTAAAGATTATTGGTATGTAAAATAGTTTCTACTATGAATAAAAAATTATAATTGGTTTTTGAATTATACTTTAAATTGGTCTCTAATATTAGCTACTAAAATTTTGGCTACCAAAGAAACTAATATTTAAATTAGTTCTAATTAACCAGTGACTAATATAGCTATAGATTCCTTTGGTGTTAATAATTTACACATATTTATAAGTTACTAATGGACCATACAATCACAAGATACATTCACCTGAATGAATGATGCATGTGCAACTGTATAAAAGAACATTGATATATTGAAAATTCCAAATCCCCAACATCCAAATGACAATGGTTGATGTGATTAAAAATACATTTGTACCTTTGTATGAATCCATGAATACTAACCCCAACAATTATATGTTGATTAAAATTTTATGTCTTTTAGTACACTAACAAATGTAAATTTATGCCTCTTACACTAATAATTGTAAATTTACGCCTATTAATAGTACACTAACAAATCTAAATTTATGTCTGTTACTACATTATCATACATATACTTATGTCTATTAGTAGAGTAATAAACATATATTTGGTATAGTTTTAAGAAAAAAAAAACTCAAATATTTACGTTCGTTGTTCCACCAACAGACATAAATTTACGTAGAGAATATAAACAAACATAAATTTACATCTCCCGCAATCTAACCTATACTAGTCGTAAAATGCCTAAAGTAACAAACTTAAAGGTATTTTTGTGTTAGTGTTATTCTAGTGAATTTTGTTTGACCTATTACGTCACTTGCTATTGATCGGTTGTCGGATAACTCACAAATATCTAGTCATATGCATGAGATATTCTTGTCATAACATAAAAGGGTGAAGATTCAACATTGACTAGAGATAAGACCTATTTAGAGTAGTATCCTAACTTGCAAGCTGATGTTGTGCTGATAAGTTAGATTTCAACACACTTCCCAACAAGATGAAAATCATATAACTTATTTGTTATCTAACTATACTCATTGTTGAAGAGAACATGAAAACATCATTCATCTTAATCCTTTTTATACAAAAGCCTAAGCAAAAGTAAAATGGAATGAGGCTACAATCTAGCCACATTAATATAAAAACTAACAAAGAGTAAGTATAAATATGCATAATCTCAAAAGTTGGTTTACAAATTTTCCTAGTCATATTGAAACTTAGGTTATAATAGGTTGGCAAAAAAGAAAAGAAAAGAAAAATAAAGGTTCAAGATGAATTCGTATTTTTGCCCTCATTTAATGTTTAATTTTGGGTATTTAATTTAATCTTTGTGCTTAAAGAATGATTTAATTAAGATTTGTGATAATTTGGCTTATTGAATTTATGAGATAAATTTGGCTTTAAAAACAATTTTAGTTGCATAAATTATGTTTGGATATTCTGACAGTTGTTGATATAACTGAAGTTAAATTTGGTTCATTAAAAGTGGGAAATTGAATTGTTTCAAGTTACCAAATAAGGCCAAAATTAGTAAATTATGAAAAGAAATAACTTAGGAGCTAAATGCACCCCAAATTTCTATTTTAGGCACTCCTTTTTCAAGTGGACCACCCAAAAAACCTATTATGCACCACTATTTTTTACTAAGTTACACCCCTCCTTCCATTCAAAATTCAGGTCCACTCATAAATTGCCATGTGGCAATCCTTAACTTTTAAAACTAACCAACTAAAATATGACACATGGCATAATACTTGTATGCACTAGCTGACCAATCACTGTGTGACACATCATCATCAACCACCACCATTAACGCACTCCACATAGCGAAAATGCAGCAGAATCGTAAGACATCATTCACATGCAAAAACGCTAGACCAGTCACCCAAGTTCATCATCACAACCACCACGCATTCAACGGAGATGAAAACGTGAGCCACCATTGCTGCGTCGCTTCATCAATTCCATGAGTTCCACCATCTTCACCACAAGATGCAGATCGGAGAAGAAACACGAACTAGTAACTCCATCACCTCTTCGACAGTTCACCACGCGAAGCCACCATAAACGAACTAAGACGCAAATTGCAGCAGCTTCTCGTGCAATAGAAAACCCTAAACGTCAGCAGACTTCGTGCAACCAATGAACTATAACACGTGAACCATCTTCTTGCCGGAAGAGTGTAAAAATGAAGCAACCATGAACACTACTGTCAAACACAAGCACCTCCATTGTTAGACACCCTTGCGATAGAAACCCTAGTAGGAAGAGAGAAAGAGCGCATTGCCACATGGCAGCCTTTCAATGGACACTCAAATGGTCAAATAATGTTAAAGCATGGTCAAATATTCAAATATGGACAAAGTTTGGTCAAACAAGAGGGTTTTAAGTGCAAATATTGATATATTGGGATTTATCTACAAATTTGGACTATTGGATTGCAAAGGACTGATTTAGAAAATTAATGCAAATATTATTTGGTAATAATTTATTAGATATCTTTAAATAGTTTATTTATTTAATTATATAATAAATTTTTAACCAACTATATTTGTTAAATAGTCTATATCTCTCCAAATATTTTTAAATATTCATAATCACTATAAAGATAAATAATGTTTATATTTATCTTTATTTTAAAAGATTTTTGAGAGATTTTAGCAACAAAAAACCCAGTCCAAGTCCTATATAAAGAGATCAAAGGAAAGTAGAAAATGGAAGCTCGAAACTTCAGAGTTTAGGAACCCTTAGGGGGGCCTAATTTCGTCCTCTCTCTCCCTTTTTTTTTATCTTGCATTCTATGGAGGGCTAAGCTTCAAGGGTTAGTTTCACTATAATTTCTTAATTGGATTATGAGGTTAGATGAATCAATTGGTTTGTTCTTTTGATTCTTGTTGTGATTTATTTTGATCTATGTCTTTTGGTTCTTACTCTAGTGAAAGTAATGATCTTTACATTGTAGCAAGTTAGCACAATGGTAAATATACAAAACATAACAATCATATGAGTCCAAGGTTTTTAAATTTTAATTGAGAAATTACTTTGGTTAAATTTATAAACTTTCATATGATTGAATGAGTTTTTTGCTAATAATTGAGAAGTTACTTTGATTAAAGGTGAAAACTTTGATTAGAATTAATCAAGAACTTACTTTGGTTAATTAGCTTTTTACTAAATATAAGAGGTAAAAGAATAAACATGATTATGATTAGTAAAATTTAATTGAGAAGTTAATTTGGTAAAATTTACTATAATTAATCTATAAAGTTCCTGCTTTTGATTGAGAAGTTACTTTGATTAAAAATGAGGATGCCAACAAATCAATTGAGAAGTTACATTGATTAATTTGAAATCTTAAACAAGAAATCAATAACAATAATCTTTGGGAAACTAATGATGAATCATATTTTTTAAAAGCAGTGGAATCAACCTATTCTCTTTACTATATTGTTTTTATCTCTTTTTATCTTTTCAATTCTATTTCTTTCTTTGTTTATCTCAGTCCCTTATATTTTTATTATTTTATTTGACTAACTCTTTTGTATAAGAACTAATTTGTTAGAAATCAATTTCGTGTTTGTTGGGAGACGACTTTGGGTTACTTTACCCTTTCTAATTTGTTGACTACTTTCTAAATAATACTGAAGTTGTTATAGATAATTTGTTACCCAACATGCATACCAAAAGTATATAAATTGCTTCATTTACAGTCATCCATAAATGTAATACTGTAACCAAAAATATAATTATAAACAACCCTAAGGACAAAATAAAAAGAAACAACAACTACAAAGTTTTCCAAAAGATAACTAGTGAAATGCTAAACTAAGATTTAAATAGTTGCTTCATCAGCACCATCTCTTATTAAACCAATACCTACTTCTTCATCTGCTCACACCTAATTATGGTGATCGTAGCAAAGAAGAAAAATAATCCAAGCATACAAACACATAAAAGGGTAACCTAATTTCATAAAAAGACACACATACACACAAACACACACAGACACACGGACAAACAGACACACACATACATAGACACACAGACACACATACACATAGACACAAACACACACACACACACATATATATATACACACACACACACATACACACATATACATTTATCACTCAATAGAATTTCAAATCAAGTTGCCTTAATACAACAAACCAGGCATTATCAAGTAACTCATCACACATAAAGACTAGCTAGACTCAATTATTTGGATATAGTCATTGACGTATGATTCTTGGAGGTGTTTGCACTTATGGTTGTCTCTACTACCTAGCCCGTTTGGGTTTCCCGGCCCGACTGAGTCGTCGAGTCGGACCGACCCATTTGGGTTGTCGAGTTTGTTTCCAAATTTATCTTGAACTCAAAACATAATTAAGCTTAAAATAAATATGATTAAAATAAAATTTTATCTCACAAGAAATTCAATTATGTTATCCAAATAAGAAATTGAAATGTAAGGTATTTTAATTTCTTTATCCAAACAAGTTATTTAGAAAGTGAAGGAAATTTAATCGTAAGAAATTCAAATAAAATGCATTTTAATTTCAGAACATTGTTGAAATGTTCCATCCAAACAGAGAGGAGTGGGGGAGTTTTATATTAAAGGAAGAAAATCAAAGAAAATTCACCAATGGAGTTCGCGCTGCTCGTATGGGGTTGTTCGCATTATTCGTTCACGTTTCTGTGAAGAAGAAAGTGAAAATGAAAGTGGCGTCACGGTTACATACGAAGGATTTTACATCTAATCCCTATGGTCAGAGATAAATTTATGTTTAAACCCTATGGTCACACATAAATTTTGAATTTTTTTTATGTCTGATATCTACTAATTGGACGTAAATCACTGGTCGCAATAACCTCATTTCACATTATCCTAACTTCCGATGAAATTTAATTTTCATATTTCTCAACTTACTTGAATACAATTTTGCAGTCACGACAAAGAAAGACTCTATCCTCATCATTTGATTTTATTTTTCTTCTCAAAGAATACATTCAATGCATGTCAACCTTATGAGAAGCTGAAAATAAAACCTGCATTTATGTATACTTGCTACAAAACAATTAAATCGGGAAGAACACAATTGTTGGAAACAGGAACATAGGGTACGAGGCTCAAAGAATAGTCCAAAAAAGGGTTATTTGTTGTGACACTTGCACCATTCAAAACATCAACTACTAAATCATCCTCGAACACTTCCCATTGGTTAGTGATGACGGTCTTCAAATCCGTTTGCTTCGTCTCCAAGAAGCTCACAATAGCTCTGCAATTATTATCCTCATGCGCCACAACACCATTTTCCTCATCACTTTCATCACTCTCCATAGTTTTTCCGTCTCTGATTCTTACCAGTTCTTCAATGTCTTTCTCATCCACCCTCACAATTTCAGGGCAGTCAGAAACATTAAGGATACCAATGTCCTTACAGAAGTTGAAGTACGTAGTCATCTTGTTCCCTTGCAATTCAGCTTTTCTCGCAACTTCCAGACCAACCCTAGCTTCCTCTTCCCCACCCATGTCGAGTATTCTCTCCACAACTCGATGAACCCCAGCGCAGAACTTCTGGTACACTTCCAAAACCTCGTCCATGACACAATCCATGGCCTCAAGAACAAGCACGACGTTCATGTGGGGGCTCCTGGGCTTCACCTGCAGAAGCAAGTCGATCAAACCAAGGAGCTTCTCCAAGCTCTGCAGCTCCTCCATCACGCTCTCTTCCTTCTCCTTGCCTCCACGTTTGGCCTCTCTCATTACTTCCATCCTCACAAACGCTGATTTTTGGTCCAAATACAAGAAATAAGCCCTAACAAAGGCGTTGTAAACCCAGGCCCTGTTAGGGTTTATGTGTGCGTCGCTGAAGAGCGACAAATCAAACGGCAACCTTCCCATCTTCTGCACTCCGGGAAGATCAAAACAGAAGACCCCATGAATGAGCATCAAGCCCTTGAGTGCCACCACCCACGAACGAGTCTTTTCCATCCTTATTGAAAGAGTGTAGAGAAGAGGTTGAAGGTAGAAGGGTGAGGTGCGTAGCCATTTGAAAACCCGCTGAACGTTCTTGTAATCCATGCATTGTTCGTCGTGGCTTGTGGCCTTTATGACTACCATTTCAAGATCAGGGTTCCTGCATGGTCCACTGGGTAAGAGCCTCGCCACCCAAATGCTGTACCTATCCTTCAACGCTCCCGTGGCTTTGATCCACAGCGTCATCCTCTCTGTGTTGTGATCTTGCAACGCAATATGCAAGAACAACAACAAGAAGAAGAAGAACAAGAATGTGTTGTGGAGAGAATGTTGGAGAGTCTGTTGCTTTTCCTTGTGTTCTTCACCTCGTTTGGAATGTGTGAAGATTGGTTATAGTTTTGGAAGCATGTTGAAGGTCTTCACAACCCATTTGTCCAACCACCATGTTGTGCTGTAAACTTCACATAATTGCTTATATTGTTTGTCTCGCCTTGTATTTTGGGGCATTCATGTGGTGGAATTCGTCAACGCTTGTTATGCCGCCTACTACAAAGGTGGCTTATCCTTAAATCCACCTTAATTTCCAAGTTTCTTTATACCATGCATATGTAATTTCCCTTTTCTTCATTTATTCATTAAATTATTAACGATTAATAATGTTGTTGCTATTGTTACCGTCCAGCACTGTTGTCAACTGTCAAAAATGGAATCTTGTGAATCGTCTTCAGCTTATCCACAAATTGTCACATTCCAGCTCTCACCACTTGCCACGTTTTCTCTTCAAAAGGATCCAAGTCTCGATTTTAAATTAATAATAATAATAATAATAATAATAATAATAATAATAATAATAATTTCGAGAATAATGCATGGAATTCTATTTGTTATCAATATGAACTCGTTATTTTCATATTTTTATACTCTTTCAGAAGTTATATTTTGTTTCCATATTCGGATTTTCATTTTGTAATTAAAAATTACGGTATTTTATTTTTAAATTTTTTATATAAAAGGAACACGGTTTTTTTTTTTTTCGATGAATGTTTAAAAATGAAATAAAACATGGTTTTTAAAGTAAAAGAGAATTTCCTACATCCCTTTTATATCTCCTTTAAGGCTATTTCGGAAAAAAAATATATATATATATATATATATATAATATTTTTTTTATTCTGATAAATAGTTGTGTAGTTTTCTATTTTATCCATTTTTTTTTTCTGTTTAACACAATTAATATGACACTGAATTTTTTTAATAAGAAATAAACATACAAAAACAAAAATATCTTTGAGACTTGAAAAAATTAGAGATTTTTTTTTTCAATATTGTAACTATTTGGTCCAAATTATATTATTATTAGACCTAAAACTCTCGATAAACATTAGATCCCATTATGAGATCCATATGAAATATCAACTTTCTTAAAATAAGGAAAAGATAATATTTGAGTAGATATTTAATATTATATGATATAAACATAACTCATTTATTATAAATGAATCCATTAACACTAATAGAACCCATAAACGTTATTCCTGACCCTAAAAAGGCTATAAATACATAATATTACAAGGAGTACATATCATCTCATAATCAATTTTTACTCATATACTCACTTAAATATCATACTCACTTAAGCGTTAGTCCTTGTAGGCGAACTTCCACTAGTGATTCGGAGCCTAGATACACGTTAATAATTTGGACATAAACTGCATGGCCAAATTCGATAAGAACATTTGGTGTCCATCGTAGGTCGAGTAGAAATACTTCTCCACAACACACAAGTGTATTATGTTGATGCCTCGCTAAAACCAGACATCTAGTTTTTATGTACCAAATATTGATCAACAAGCAATTAATACAATAAAAACTCACATGGAGACAATCCTCAGTAAAAATAAGGAAAGTATCCAACAAGTAGTCGAAGAGATGTAGGATATGAAGTAGCTCTTTAGACAAGAGTTGAAAGCTCACTTTGAGTAGTTGTGCACCCAACACCAACAAAGCTAGAAGCCCATCAATGGACTTGGGTTTTAAACATTCACCATTTGTGGGGATGAAAACTTCCTTAGCCATCAATTGAGGGGCATGTTCTGATACACACTAAATAGTCTCATATCGTTTAGGAGTTAAGACCGAGGGCAGTTTAAATACCCCTTTCTCACTAATGCAAAATATGTTTTTTAACACTAGTGCAAATTTGACATTTTACTTCGCCTTATAGGCCTCAATTGCCGCTGAACCAAAGCCTATAAGAAGGCGGTGGCATTTTTGCAATTTTCGTCCAACTTTTGGCCCCGGTTGCAACAGAACCGAAGCATATAAGGTAGCGTCAGTATTCAAATTTTCAAAAATGCCATCAACATTAGGCTTTTGGCCTCGGGTCTTTAAGGACCGAAGCAATAAATGGGACTTTTGGCCTCGGTTGCAACAGAACCGAAGCATATAAGGCAGCGTTAGTTTTCAAATTTTCAAAAATGCCATCAGCATCAGGGTTTTGGCCTCGGGTCTTTAAGGACTGAGGCAATAAATGGGCTTTTGGCCTCGGTTATTAATTGAACTAGGCCATAAGGGCGGTTAAAATTCCCAATTCGCGAGCCTTAGCTACTATTCATCGTCTCCCCCAAAACTCTTCTCTCTGCGCGAATTTCTCCGCTTTGTCACCACCACCATGCTCTGCCTCCGTCACCGACCAATATCCTCCGTCAATAGTCATGCGTCGTTGCCTCCGTCGTGCTGTCCAAGTTCACCGATTGCAAATCACCTCCCGCCGCGGGTGAGTTCGAAACTACTTGGTTCATCTCATCATTAGTAGCCTTTAATGCGGTATTTACATTGGTATCACCCTTCTCCTCAGATTCCGATGAAGAAACACCTGGTGAATTTGAAACCGAGTGTTGAGCTTGCAGAACTTCTAATTGTTCTAGATCCAGTATCTGATCTTGTAGAAGAGGGTTTTTTGGCTTAACCTCTCCTTGTTGGATTTTGTGTTGTGTTTCAGTGGGAGCCATGGATGGAGGTGCACTGGGTGGTGCAGGAGGACACGCAAAAGGTGTGTGAAGTGGAGTACACAGAGAAAGCAGTCCATGGGCAGCCCACCATATAGTTGCGGCGGCAATGGTGGCTATTGTAATAGCTGTCACACTCGGAGGAGTGCACACGGGAGAATCTGCGGAAGTTTCTGCATTTACCATATGGCTTCGGTTCTCGTGGACCCGAGGCAGAAAAGGAACCCTATGGCTCCAGTTCATTTAGAACCGAAGCATAAAAGGGACTCTATGGTCTTGGGTAATAACCGAGCCTAAAAAGGGATACCTTTTGGCCTCACCCCAATATTTCTCGATTCCAGACTCGAGGTAAAATGAGGAAAATAACCGGGACAAAAAACCCTTAGTGCACTAGTGTAAGTCTATTTTTGAACAGACTTAGGTACGATAGACGTAAATTTTAGGTTTGTTGTTGACTAACAAACTTAAATTATAAGTATGTTGTTGGCTAACAGACTTAAAATTGAAGTCTTTTGTAAACCAACAAGCCTAAATCGATATAGATTTCTACAAAATAATAAAAAATAAATAGTGCATTTAAGTCTCTTGTGACCATTATCATACAACTTATACATGGATGAGGTTTTTCAGCAATGTCTTTTAGCATACTCACAACATATTAGCCATTCCTATATTATGGTGTGTGTTATATGTTTAATACTCTTCTGTTTTCCAAATGAATCACTTAGATATTTGAAAAAACAGAAGATACAGGTGCCCAAAGACAAAATATATCTAGGACTAAGATTTAAGACAAAGCATATAGTGCAAACTATCACATTGTATAGAAGTGCTACAAAAGAAGTCGTCAATTTTCGACCTTAACGGAAATAAACAAAAACAAAACAAAAGTACAACAAATTCCAATATAAACAAATGAAACAAGATCTAGAATATGGTGAAAAATCACATAATGTGCTTACCAACAACAACATGAAGGGTGAGGTAGCTATATGGCTTTTCACAAGCCACACCAATCTTCAGCACAAGATTAAGAAACCTCAGATTGGTTAGCACTCAATTACCTGAACACTCTAGGGAAAAAAGTTAAAAGAATAAGTCCTAGCTTCTATGTTGCAAAACTTCTTCACTTCACTACACTCCATTACTTCATTCCACCATTCAGATCTCCTCCTCAAGTGTTGGGAAACAAGAACTTGTTCAAAAAAAAAAAACTCCAAAGCAACATCTTCCACGTCTTAATCTTCTCTGATATCAATATACTAAACGCATCCCTTAGTTGCAAATCCAATATAAAAAAAACTGCCTTAGTTTTATGAATCTCCTCAAACATAGGATTAAAAGCCTTAAAACGGAAGGAAAGTCACAAAATTGAAAGTGGAAAATAGATTAAAAAACGAATATATCATAAAGAAAGATCAAAACTGAATGTAGAAGGAGAAAAGGAAGAGACTTTGGTACCTACAGAAGATAATGTAATCAAACCAAAGAAGGATCGCTATAGTGGCCGCTAGTCCACCATAGAAAGTTGATGTCACTGACAGGTGGGGAGAAGAGGCTCGCAAATCACTAGAGGTGGAGAAAAAGGTGTGACAAATTAGTGTGACAAAGCGTTCTTGACCCAAGTTATCTAGTTTTTTATTTAAAACTTGCAATTGTTGTTGATGGGCTTGTAGCTCTTGTTGGTGTTAGGCGTGCATATGTTCCAATTAAATTTCCAAGTCTTGTCTGCACTACTACTTCATCTCCTGCATCGTTGCGTCTACTTGTTAGATACTTTCCCCATTTTTATTGAGGATTTTCTCCAAGGGAATTTTGATTGCATTGACTATTTTTTGATTCATATCTGCTACAACTAACCAAGAATATACTTTGGTTAATTAGCTTTTTACTTGATATAAGAGGTAAAAGAATAAACATGATTTGGCATAGTAATGTTAATTGAAAATGTACTTTTGTTAAATTTATTATGATTAATCTAAAAAATTATTACTTTTGATTGAGAATCTACTTTGCTCAATAGTGAGAACGCCAACAAATTAGTGTGACAAAGCGTTCTTGACCCAAGTTATCTAGTTTTTTATTTAAAACTTGCAATTGTTGTTGATGGGCTTGTAGCTCCTATTGGTGTTAGGCGTGCATATGTTCCAATTAAGTTTCCAACTCTTGTCTGCACTACTACTTCATCTCTTACATAGTTGCGTCTACTTGTTAGATACTTTCCTCATTTTTATTGAGGATTTTCTCCAAGGGAATTTTGATTGCATTGACTGTTTTTTGATTCATATCTGCTACAGAAAAACTATATGCTTGGGTTTGAAGGTGTGTTAACTCCTTGCACTAACACAAAAACAGGCTTTTAAGCTTGTTAATTTAAGTCTGTTCATAAAGGAACAAACTTAAAAAGTGTGAGGTGGCATTTTTCTCTTCCTTTTAAGTCTATATGTAGTTTTTTAGATTAATCATAATAAATTTAACAAAAGTACATTTTCAATTAACATTATTATGCCAAATCATGTTTATTCTTTTACCTCTTATATAAAGTAAAAAGCTAATTAACCGAAGTATATTCTTGGTTAATTCTTGTTAAAGTTTTCACCTTTAATCAAAGTACATTCTCAATTATTAGCAAAAGCTCATTTAATCACATGAAATTTCCTAAATTTAATCAAAATATGTTCTCAATTATTGGCAAAACACATTCAATCATATGAAAGTTCCTAAATTTAATCAAAGTACATTCTCAATTAAAATTAAAAACCCTTAGACTCATATGATCAACATGCATATAGATTAAAACATCTCACTAATTAGCTATTACATAAAAAACACTACTTTTTATGTGACTCAGAGATAAAATACATATATGAATGAAAATCAAAACAATAATCAAAAGAACAAAGATGTTATTTTAATTTAACCTCAGAATCCATAATGAAATTATAGTGGAACCAACCTTAGAAGCTTAGCCCTCCATGGATTGGATATAATACATGACAAATGATGAATGAAAGAAAAAGTACAAAGGATGGAAAGAATAAAATGAAAGATGTGGTGGATGGTAGTTGCCAAAACCAGAGTTGCTAATTTCTTTATGTGCTTCCCCTAAGTCTCTTCATATAGAACTTGAATGGATGTGAACTTTATCTTTTTTGTTGATAAAATCTTTAAAATCATTTATCTGTTGACCAATAGACTTAAATCCACATAGATTTCTACATAAAAAAAAACAATGAATTTAAGTTTATTGTGATCATATCATACAACTTATACATGGAAGAGGTTTTTTACCAAGGTCTTTCATCATACTAACAACATACAAACAATTCTCATATTATTGTGTGTTATTTGTTAATACTCTTATGTTTTCCATATGAATCACTTAGATATAATAAAAAATAAAAGATAGTGCCAGAGACAAAATGTATATAGGACTAAAATTTAAGACAGAGCATATAGTCCAAAACCACCAATTTTTTATATTAAAGAAAATAAATAAAAAACACACGTACAAAAAATTCCAATATAAACAAATGAAACAAAATCTAGAATGTGGTGAGAAATCACATAGCGTCGTTACAGGTAGCAACATCCAAGTTGAGGTAGCTACATGGTTTTTCACAAGCCACACTAATCTTCAACATAAGATTAAGGAATATTAATCTCTCTTTCCTGATAAGAGTGGATCATGATTGCAAATCTTGTTGGACGACCCACCCGAGAGCTTGAGCAACCTCAAATTGGCCTTCACTCAATTACCTGAAAACTATAGGAAAAAAATTAAAAGAATCTATCCTATCTTGTATGTTGCAAAACTCCATTTCACCATTCATCCATTCCATCATTCATATGTCATTCTCAAGTGTTGGGAAACAAAAACCCATTAAAACAAACTCTGAAACAACATTTTTCACGTCCTCAATAAAGCACTTGATGTAATTCTCTAGATACCTCCCACTCTCCACGTGGCTCTGGAACATCGCAAGAAACGACCTATATGTCAGAATTAGCTTCTTCGATATCGGTATCCTCAACTCCACCCTTAGCTCTGAATCCAATAGCAAACTAAATCGCCCAATGTAACATCCCTACTGGAAATTACTTAATTAAAATAAATGAATAAATAATTTATAAAATAACCTCATAGTTTCATTATTCCCAACCGCGGGGAATTTAAAACATCGTTTAATGTGTCAAAATTTAATTAAAGCTAAGTAATAGTCTTATTACAATTTCCAAACTTCTGATAAAATAATAAAAACATAATAAAATTCCTAGCTCCGTCCCCAAGCTAGCCCCTCTCTCCGTCTCAAACATCAAGAGCATCACCTGTGTCATCAATTGCTCTCGTGTAAAGAATTACACGATCATCGCCAAGCACAAACAGAAAGGGTGAGCTTAATAAATAAAAAAAAGACATCAGTTCAATAATATATTTACTACCAGTTATATTATTAAAATTACACATTGGCCAAGTCCTTAATACTCCAAGGCTTTTCAACCTTCACATCACATCACATAGTTAGCCATGGACTCAGGTTTTATGATGCTCACACGAACCTGCCCGCTCGTGGTCCTGCCTTTACAAACCTCCTTGTTCGTAGTCTTACTCTATGGACCCGCCCGTCCGACACACATGATCCACCAGCTACGTACCTCCCCGTACGCAGCATCTCTCGAATGTGAGCACAGAGCATACGAACCTACCTCGCTCGTATCCCCACATGAGAGTAACTAGATATGAACCTCCCCGCTCATATCATCACGTGTTAACCACCATCCATAAACCTACCCGCTCATGGCACAACATCTCCCGACCCAAGCATAGTGTCATTGTCAGTTAAACGTAACACACACAACTCATAACCTACTACTCAATCGCCTGGCGCAACCCCCAGCATCGCTAAGCGATACAGGTCCAGATCGCCTGGCGGTTTACGTCCCACCGCCAGGCGCTAGGTTCTCGAACAGAAGCTCGCTGCATCGCGTCCGCCTAGCGGATCCCACCTCACCGCCTGGCACCAATCACTACAGACCCCCTTTCTGGGTCTTCTACCGCCTGGCGCACCCAGTACAGCCGCCAGGCGCTGTGACAGTACAGTACCAGTCAATGATTTCACCTCTCTTTCAGATTATCCCACATTTTCCCTAATCTCTCCAAGGTAGCAAAGCAGTCTTGGTTAATCTCACTGTCATTCTAAATTCCTAGCCAACCTCTTGACCGTTCGCAGCACTTATACTCCCATTCTAAATTCCCTATCTCGCCTACGATTCACCTATTCCCTCCAACATTATGCCATAAATTCTCCCAATTCATAATGAAACCACACAGTACATTTCCTCATACCACATTCTCTGCTCAAATTGCATTATCACAGTACCACACTTCCTACTCAGTTAATTTTATAATTCATTTTACACAAATCATGGTAATACCTTGAATCTTAATCCAACTATCCCTTATTCCAGCGATGCAATCCCCAACAAGTGTGTTCATTCAAACCTGAGACTTGTCATTGAAACTCTTCTTCTTACTATTTCAAACTAACCTTCTTACAACCTTACCATATCATGTGCATACCTTCACACTTAATCCAATTTCCCTAATTATATACTACAAATTATTTATCTCTTACCGTTTTACCAATAATTGTCTAAAACCATGACTTGTCCAAGTTCTACTCCCTTCCATTCTTTTCTCACTCTTTTAAGCACACAAAACCAGACTTGCACCCATTGTCGCCTGACGACAAGCAGCACGCCACCGGGCGGTATACCAGTTTTCTGCAGAATCGCAGGCTCTCCATTCCTATGACATGCTCAATCCATTTTCCAGTTTCCATTCCTCCCAATTTTAGTCACCAAGATGCAACCATACCTATATTACGTGCTAGTTATCTACTCTCAATTTGATTCATAATAGTGTCTCTATATTCACTCTCATGCATAGCCCCAATTCATACACTATCATCTCTCAACCTTGCCCTACCCCAAATTGGTAATCAATTTCGGTCCAGCAAGGCATCCAATAGAACCCACTCACATCAATCACAAAAACCACATGCATACTTGTACAAATAGCATCAAAACATCAAAAGAAACACGAACGACATTGCACCACCTGGTAGGAATTCATCGCCGCCAGGCGGTTCAAGCCAAAACAAGAACAATGCTCATCACTGATGTGCCGCCTGGCAGTAGGGATTGAACCGCCAGGCGATTTCTGGGAAAAACCCAGAAACTTCGATGAAACAGTGCGCAAAATGACAGTAAACATGCAGTTGTGATCACACAAGCACAGTGTAATTGATACAACTAAAGGAAACACACAAAGTAACTCCCCTTACCTTTGATCCTCGCTCCAAACTCGAATTCTCGATGATTTCACTAACCCGAACACTCCTTGAGTCTTCTCTTGCACTCCCACACTATCTTCCACCCTCACTTCTCTCAACTATTCGTGCCAAAACACAAAAGTGTCGCTGTCTAGTTCACTCTTAGTTTCCAGCCCTCTCTCTCGATAATCTTTCTCTCCCTCTCTCACAATTATAACTTTTAAGTGCCCCCTTCCCACCATAAATCAGAATTAGGTTTCATGTGCCTAATGACTAGACAACTAAACATTAGCATAAAACTTTCAACCATTCAACTGCCTCCTTCTGCAGTTAGGGTTCCTATGCCTCTCCAATGCCATGCAAAAATAGAAGTAATCAAAAATGAAACATCTATTTTGGTTCTTATCAAGACTTGAACCCATAACCAATCAATTACCAAGTTAAGAACACAACCAATTCAACCAAATCATCTTTTGTGATAATTCCTACATCTTTAGAATTTTATCATCATGTCAAGCCTCCAATATATAACTAAATAAAAATACATAATTTAAATAACATCCAAGTGGCACACATAGGACTCGAACCCAAGCCCTCTTACACAAACCAAAGTACTCTTAACCACTTGAGCTAGTACTTTTCCACGTCATTGTCCCACACATTAATTGCTTTAAACGTTTCTATTACCCGCCATAATTAAATAATTATTTAAATAACTATTTAATTTTTCTCGGGTCTTACATCTACCACATTCCAAAATTATTAAAAACAAGTAACTTACTACAAAAACATCACAAGGATGAATCCGTGAAATTCCCCCATCCTAACCCCTTTCTAACTCTAAGCATCCACATGCTCACCTGCAACAACATCTGCTTATATGTAACAATTTACTTGATCATCACCCAACACACACAAATAAGGTGAGCTCAAAATAAAATTACATTACAATATACATTACAATAGCAATTTAAAACCCCTTATACTACTTGTATCACACCTAGCTGATCCAAACAAATAATAATAATAAATGATCACCATATCTATACGCAAAATGAATCAAGTAGCCGGCCTAGGTCGACCTAAGCCTAACCGGCCTAAACTGCTAAAAGAGCAATCTGCCTAAGCTGCTAAGAGAATAGCTAGCCTAAGATGACATGTGAACAATAACGGCATAAGCCGCTAAAAGGGTAGTCGGTCTACACCGACCACTCTAAGAAACATGACGAAATCGAAGCACTCCTAAAATTCAGTAAGCCCACAATAATCAGACTAAGGGCCTGGACTGGGGCCCAGGCCCACCTATGGCCCACCCATGGAATGGTCAAACATAATTAATAATCTATAAATATACATGGACCCCACGAATTAAAGGTACATATTCATTACTTCCCTAATCACCTGATTTGACTTTCTGAGAGATTTCAATGACTTGAGCTTCGGAGTCCCTTCTGCAGGTAACCCCTCCCAGGTCCAAGCAAACATATGCCAACCGGGAATAGGCCTACTAAGGAAATGGTGGACTATGGGTAAGCTGATACTTTTGCCTAACTCATCTTATTTGTTCTCTGCAGGAACACTCCTGATACACCAAAACCTAAGACCCAAACATTCACATCTTCCTTCAGACGCCTCTTGATTCTACACCCTTTGATGATAACTTGATCGATCCTTATAATCCAACTTTGCACCCAAAACCGCCTGGCGCATCACTTGCGTCACTAGGGAAAAACTTGTTCCAGACCCCCTAACGGACACCTCATGTTACCACGCGCCATGCGCTTTCCAAAGCCTTTGTAAGATATTTTTTGCCTAGCGGGATCACCCTTTCTGCCAGGCACCATGCGTTGTACACTTCTCTACTTGGCAGTGTGGGGTGTGCTGCCAAGCGGTTTTTGGCACTTTGAAGCAAGTTTCAAAGAACCCCAAGCACTCAACATATAATCCATAACATCAAATATGCTTATCGAGTCATAATCACATGATTGGATCACAGTCCAACTCAATCACATACATCATGAATTCATTACACCATCACTTAAGGTTTCACAATAATCTCTTGCACATTTTATTTTATCAATTAATCATGCCATATTGAATTTAACTCCAAAACAGTTTCTGCAACAATTTATTCATTCCAAATGCATTATGCCAAGTCCCTAATTTATCATCACTACATGATCATGCACTTTAAAGACTTTCAAACCAGCAATCATGTGTATCATATATGTCCAGTTATAGACATCCAAACTAGGATCACATCGTTCAAACTAAAGAGCAACATGTTATGAACCCTTTGTCAAACTTTCAGCTAAATTAGACGGTTAACAAATCGGGAAACACAATTTTATGAAAACTACGCAGACTAGAAAAATCATAATCGCCCAGCGACTCGATCTTGCCGCCTAGCAAAACAAGACCATAGACTTGGCACTTAGCGTTAGGAAACCACCGCTCGGCGATCCCTGCTGCGGAAAAAATTTGAAAAATAGCGTTTTCCTGAAAAAATGCCTATTCCACACGTCCTAAGCATCCAAGTACACGATCCAATCATGTAATTGCTCGAACATTCAATCAATCATGCATCCAATATTCATACAATTTTAATTCCAACATTGGCACCAAACATCATACTCATAACCCAATTCATTTCTCAAAAGTCTTCCTAGAACCCTTATGAGCATACATTGTTCAATCCCCACATTAGCATCAACTTTAGTAGTTTATCATTAATTGATCAAGAAAATCATCCAATACCGTCATGCATAATAATTCTAAGACATCACCATTGCCACCAAACTCCATAAAACTCAAAAATCTGAACCACGGGGCTCGCGTCGCCTATCATATAGCATATAGTTTTTCAAATGTGTTGATGCACCTTCAAACTGAAGCATATAGTTTTTCTGTAGCAGATATGGATCAACAAGCGGTCAATGCAATCAAAACTCATTTTGGAGAAAATCCTTGGTAAAAATGAGAAGAGTATCTAACAAGTAATCGCGGGGATGGAGAAGATGAAGTAGTAGTGCAGACAAGAGTTGGAAACTCAATTGGAGCATATGCACGCCCAACAACAACAAGAGTTACAAGCCCATTAACAACAATTGCAAGCTTTAAATAAAAAATAGATAATTTTGGCCAAGAACGCTTTGTCCCACTAATAAGTTCTCATTTTACTTATTTTACACATGCATTTTAGCACTTTTCTAGTTTGATTTCATTGAATATCTTGTGGATTTTACTCCCTTTCAGCTACATTTGAATTAAACTACCCATCTTTTTATCCCTTAGCCTTGGCCACAATATAAGCCTAATAAAGTCCACACAAATCAAAGATTGGTTGTTGCTTTTCGAAAAAACTTTAATTTAGAGGAAAATATTTTGTCATATTAAGAGGTTTGTCCAAAAAAAAAGATTGAAAAAGTGTTCAAAGATTTGCTTTCAAACACTGGGCAGTTTATTTTTGGTTGACATGTTTCTATAGAGATGAAGATTAGCACGAGTAGTCAAGTTATATCAAGGTCATGCCCTCTCATTCTTTCATTCTTCATGCGTTTCCTATCATATTTTCTGCTTCGAGCTTAAAACTTTGATCTACCTTTCTCCTACCATTACTCATTATTCTCACTTTGAAATAAATTGGGGAGACATTTCACTTGTTGTTCCTACATTGTAGTCGGATATCTTGAATTTGGACAATTATTGACTTTGATTGTCAGCTTACATTGGGGCAACTAGTATGAAGTCTCCAATTATTTTCAACATTCTCATGTTATCAACAACTAGGGCAAGCTCAAACACATTTTGCACCCTGAGACCAATCTACATCCTCAAATTGGGGCAAATTTTGAAGTCTCCATCTATTTTATCAATAACTGGGACAAGCCCAGACACACCTCATGTCTTGAAGTTAACCCTTAACTATCAAATTGGGGCAACTCTTTAGTCAATTACCTCATCTAATCCCTTCCAAGAGATTTGGCAATTTCATGTATGTCACTCAAATAGTGTTAAAAAAGCAATAATACATAAACGAGTTTCTCAATAAACTGATTAGACCAAAGAATATTTTTCAAAGAAAAAAAAATCAAAACAGAGGGATTCCATAAATCTAAAAATAACAACAAACTAGGGATCAATTGAAATAAGTTTTATACAATGTAAAAGGTGAAAAAATACATGAGGGCATGCTTCATGCATAGATTCATATCTAATCATACATACATCATTCATTTTTGTGAAAAAAGGTTAACAGACAAAGGCACTTTCATCATGCATTCATACATTAATTCATGTAAAAAAATATATATCATAACATATGCATCATAAACTAATATTGTAATAGTGTTCAAAAAGAAAATCCATTAATCATACCAACATTATCATTCATTATGCATTATCAAAATAAACATAACAACATTATCACACATCATAATCAATGTTAAAAAAAAATAATACATAGCATGTGTCAACATTTTAATGCACATATAATGTAAATGTTAAAAAAAATAATAAGCATCAACATACTCATGCATTCATAAAAATAAAATTCATACAAGGTGTTAGCATCTACATGCATTCATACACATGACATCAATTGTCAAACAAAAAATATTCAAGCATGTGTTAGAAAAATTAGGTTCTATATAGTATTTGGTTCAAAAAAAAGTCACATACATGCCAACATATTCATGCATATATCATATTAGCATATTCATGCATATATCATATTAGCATATTCATGCACATATCATGTTAACATATGTCTTAATCATCATGCATCATGTACATGCGTCATAGTTCTTTTTTTTTTCGAAATTCTTGTCACTCTTGGATCAAAACCCTCTTTATTCACATGAATGGTTTTCAAATCCTTCTGTTTCAAAACGAAGAAAATATGAAAGATACAAAATTTTGCTTCTTTAATATTTCTCGGATTGATGGTCCTCTTCATTCATATATCTTCAAACCCAGATTTATCTGGCCCCTCAAGCCCAGTTTTATATGGCCACCTCAAGCCTAGCTTTGTCTATCCCCCAAGCCTAGTTTTGCACTGGCCCCTAAGCCCAGCTTTGTCTAGCCCCCAAGCCCAGTTTCGCATTGGCCCCTAAATCCCAGGTTAGTCTGGCCTAAGCCTAGTTTCGTCTAGCCCCTAAGCCCAGTTTCACACTGGCCCTTAAGCCTAGCTTTGTCTAGCCCACAAGCCTAGTTTTCGCATTGGCCACTCAAGCCCAGTTCAGTCTGGCCGAAGCCTAGTTTCGCACTAGCCCCTAAAGCCCAGGTTAGTATGGCCCAAGCCTAGTTTCGTCTAGCCCCTAAGCCCAGTTTCGCATTGGCCCCTAAGCCTAGCTTTGTCTAGCCCACAAGCCTAGTTTTCGCACTGGCCACTCAAGCCCAATTCAGTCTGGCCCAAGCCTAGTTTCGCACTAGCCACTAAGCCCAGTTTCACACTGGCCCCTAAGCCTAGTTTTGTCTAGCCCCCAAGCCTAGTTTATCTAGCCCAAGCCCAGTTTCGCACTAGCCCCTAAGCCTAGCTTTGTCTAGCCCCTAAGCCCAGTTTATCTGGCCCAAGCCCAGTTTCGCATTGGCCCCTAAGCCTAGCTTTGTCTAGCCCCCAAGCCCAGTTTACCTGGCCAAGCCCAGTTTACCTGGCCAAGCCCAGTTTCGCACTGGCCCTTAAGCCTAGCTTTGTCTAGCCCCTAAGCCAAGTTTATCTGGCCCCTAAGCCTAGCTTTGTCAAGCCCCCAAGCCCAGTTTATCTAGCCCAAGCCCAGTTTATCTGGCCCAAGCCCAGTTTCGCACTGGCTCCTAAGTCTAGCTTTGTCTAGCTCGCAAGCCCAGTTTATCTAGCCCAAGCCTAGTTTCGCACTGGCCCCTCAAGTCGATTTTTATGTAGCCACCCTAAGCCTAGCTTTGTCTAGCCCCTAAGCCCAGTTTCGCATTGGCCCCTTAAGCCCTGTTTCATCTAGCCACCCTAAGCCTAGCTTTGTCTAGCCCTCAAGCCTAGTTTAGCATTAGCCCCTTAAGCTCAATTTATCTGACCTCAAAGCTCAGTTTTACATATCTCTCAAGCCTAGCTTTGTCTAGTCCTCAAGCCTAGTCTTACCTTGTTTTTGTGCTAGTCAAAGTTCACACATTGTCATCATTTTTTACACATTTTTTTACGTTAAACAAAGATCCCCTACCAATTCGTTTGAGTCATTTATTTTGCTTCATGTATATAACCTGGGGCAACTTTGTTTGTTTCATATCATTTTTTTCCATCTAGAGATTCAAGTATACACTTATCACAAGTCTTGTCAAGAACAAACGAGTCTCTTTCATTCATGCATTCACAGAATTCAACTTGACTCTCACATGGTGATGATTCCATATTAGAACCCTCTTCACAAAATGGTTAAAAATTGTTGTTTCTATATCGGCCCTTTGCGAGGCAATGGTCGAGTTCAAGTTTTCTTTTGATATGTTGGCCATTTGCGAGGCAATGCTCAAGCCCAGGTTTTCTTTTGGTATCCCGGCCCTCTGCGAGGCAATGGTCGAGCCCAAGATTTCTTTTGGTATCTTGGCCCTCTACAAGGCAATGGTTGAGCCCAAGTTTTCTTTTGGTATCTCGGCCCTCTGCAAGGCAATGGTCGAGCCTAGGTTTTATTTTTGTATATCGGCCCTTTGTGAGGCAATGGTCGAGCACAAGTTTTCTATTGGTATATCGGCCCTCTACGAGGCAATGGTCGAGCCTAAGTTTTCTTTAGGTATCTCGGCCCTCTGCGAGACAATGGTCGAGCCTAGGTTTTCTTTTGGTATCTCGGTCCTCTGCGAGGCAATGGTCGAGCCCAGGTTTTCTTTTGGTATCTCGGCCCTCTATGAGGCAATGGTCGAGCCCATGTGTTCTTTTGATATATCGGCCCTCTGCGAGGCAATGGTCGAGTTCTCTTTTTTCATTTTTAAAACCCGAACGAAATTAGTGTTTTTATCTTTACTTATCTTTTACTATGATAATATGAAATTTTCACTTTCATATTATCTAGTCAAATCTAAATAAAGAGGGACAGCTGTCAACACCCAATTTCGTCCGGATAAATGCATATGTTTGGTTAAAAAAAATAATAACAAAAATAATATATAATATAATAATAATAAATAATAAAATAAAATATAAAATATGTTTGATTGATAGTAGGTTTTTTTTAACTTTAATTCTACCGTGGGAAAAAAGAAAAAAAGAAAAAATCAAGAGAAGGAGAATCTAATTTATTTATCACACTCTTTTCATGAGCCCAAATGTTTTACATATTTTCACCTCCACTGTTAGCTATTTACACTCTTCACATGACCTATCAGAAAAGAACTTTTCATAATTTCTATTTTTAGAGAAGGGTGTAATATTAGGAGCAATTTTTTTTTATAATAATTTGAATAATTTGTGTTGTCAGAATAGGAAGGTATTATTTTAATTAGAAGCAAATATTCCTGATATAATGCTTTTAAAGAATGGTACAATTTTAATATTTAGAAGAAAATATTTCTAGTAACAGTTAGAATCAATTATATGAATAATATGTTATGATTTGAGCACGATCTTTATGTGACAGAGAATATGATTCTAGTAATTACAGACAATATTTCGTTAATAATTATAATCAATATCGTGGATATTATGCAATGATTTAATAAGACCAATTTCTTCCCCATATATTTTATTATAATTAAAGACTAAGATCTCAATGATACCCCAAAGGGTCTATAATAAGCACAAAATTTCTCTAATGTAAGGGAGAGACAAAAATTTCAAAAAACCCCTCTCCTTTTTTATTACTAGAGCACGCGCAAAAGGAGTCACCTTAAAGTAAATTCTCTTTGCTCCTAATGATATTCATAATTCTCTTATAATATCAAACTAGTATTTCTACCCGTGCAATGCACGGGTTTTAATTGTAATATATTTAATAAATTAATTTTAAATTTTAAGTATAGTTAAATTTAGAATAAATATTATATTTATAAAAATAAATAATAATTTTTTAATTTATTTTATGATTAAAATATATTTAAGTTATCTATATATATTTTTAATAAAATGTATTGTATATAATTATTTGTACCCATATATAATTTTAAAAATTATACAACTATAATTAAATTTAATATAAATAATTTATTTAATAAAATTAAATAATAATATCTTAATTATTTAATATAAAAAATTATTTGTTATTTATATTTTTTTCAGCAAAATATGTTATGTATAATTATTTTAAATAATATACTGAATTAATCAAAATTAAGAAATAAAGTTTAGTTTTAAATAAAATATTGATTTAACAACGTAGAAAAACATAAATATTAGATTCCCAAAAATAAAAAAAATGATGAACAATATAAAAATTGTTAATAAGACTATTTAAAAATATAAAATTTAGATGACACACAAAAAGTTTCTAGTTATAACTTTGTGTACCTATCATCATCATCAGTTAAGATTTTCAATGTCTTGTATGCGATAAGATGTTTTGGTAATTAAAAAGACTTTTAGTTTTTCATTCATACCTTTTTTAAATTTATTTGATGTTGGTGGTATGATAGTGTTGATATGGTTATATAGCATCTACACAAAGACATTTATTAGAAGATGTAAAGTTGTGTCTAAGACATTTACAAAAATGTTCATACAAAACATTTTTGGCTGGCAGAGGTTGAAGAATGTGTGTTGGAAGATTCAATATTCATTCAATGTTTGTATCAAAATCAATGCATGAGATAACGTGCACTCATTTAATGAGAGTAAATTTATTAATAAAAGTATGCAATCAAGTCATCTATTATATATTTATTTACAAATTCAAAAACTTTAATATTCCCAAATCTTTTTGAAAAATATATATTATATACTATAAATTATACGTATCTATTTTATACTGTATGTATTATATTCTTGGACAATTTATTAACAACTATTTGCATTTTATTGAGCTAAATGATCCATGAAAAACAATATTTTTAATTTACTTTTGTAAAGATGTTTTGAAAAATCTAAAGGTAAATTTCTTTTAAGAGATAAGTTTGCGAATAAATAAGTAAAAACTTTGCGTAAACGATTTGGTTTTATTAAATTAAACAGATTAAAAAAAATTAGTATGTCAAATTAATTAATATACTAACATAATAAAGAAAGTATAATGGAGTGAATTTCCAAGAAAAAATTAATAAAATATAAGGTTACATATCATTTGATATTAATATTAATATTAAAAATAATGTTTAAAATGAAAATCAAATAAAAAGTTATAATTTAAAATAAAAAACATTACAAATAATATTTTAAAATTAATTTAAATAAAAAGTAATAATTACAATTGAAATAAAAAAAATTAATTGCAATTTTATAAATATTTAACAAATTTGGTTTTTTTACAAAAATGGGTCATTTTGACTTCCTTTTTATAAAAATATGTCAGTTTACTAATTAATTATATGACATGGTCAGTTTACAAATGATTTGATTTTTTTTATTTAATTTTAACTTTTATATATTTTCTAAAGTTTTATATACTTTTTTTTAAAAATAAATTTTTAATAAATTGATTAAAAGTATTTTAAATAAAATTTTATTAAAATTTTGATATTTTAAAACTTAATATGTTAAATTTTATTATAAAATTTACAATAATAAAATTTTGGTTAAAAATATTTTAAATAAAATTTTATTAAAATTTTGATATTTTAAAACTTAATAATTTTAATTTTAGTATTACATTTTATTATAAAATTTACAATAATAAGATTTGATTAAAAATATTTTAAATAAATTTTTATTAAAATTTTTATATTTTAAAACTTAATATTTTAAATTTTATTATTACATTTTATTATAGCAAGTATTTATGAATGTTCACCATTAAAAGTTAGTTTTTATAATTATTAATAAATATGTATTTATTATATTTAAAAATAAGATTTTACAACCTTTTTGTGATTAAAATAACATGACATTATCATAATTAAAAAGTAATTTAATATTACAACAAATTCTGTTAATAAAATAATAAAGTGTAATAAAAGATTTTAATTTAGAGGAAATCCAAATGTAAAATTCATAAGTAAATAATAATAATAAAAAAAATAATAATTGATTAAAATATAATTATTAATTTAAATAATAATATTAAATAAAACTAATATTTTTAGCATTAATGATAGCAATAATTAATTAAAATATAAAATAATTGATTAATTAACAATAGTAATAATTACAATATTAATATTAATGATTGAAAAATAATTAAAGAAATAAATTAAAATATAATATAATAGGTTATAATTATAATAACAATATCAATAGTAATAATAACATTAACATTTAAAAATTATTTGATAGAATTATAGTTATGATAATAGTAACAGTAATTATGTTAATAATAATTAAGACAGATGGTGTGAAATATTTAATATTTTTATCCAAAATCAAATATATGATTTTTTTTAATAACTATAAATATAAGAACTTACATTTCTTTTAAACAATTTAAATTTAGAGAGTCCAATTTAAATTAGAAATTCAATAAAAATATTGTATACTTGAAGACTAAATTATGATATGTAACAAGGTTTCAATTTTGAATTCAGTTATGTAAAATTCAAATTCTAACCATGGAGAATATAGACAGCTAATTCAATAATTAAATCCACATTAGGTGATGGTGGAAGATGAGAATAAATATGGCAAATTGAGAGGTTTTGAAACGTTTATAAAGAGATTAAATTAAAAAAATTAAATTACTATTAATTATAAATTATAATACATTAAATCAATTAGGTTGTAGAAATATGTAAAGTACATTGTATCTAGATGGATGTGGTAGATGTGTAGATAACACTATAATGTTTGGAGGTGAATTGAGTGTCACAAAACATCATTTGTAATGTTGATATTTAAAGTTTTAATAATTATTAATGCAAATGTCTTGGAATAGGTAAACTAATCCTTGAAAAAGTGAGAAGTGTTTGATTTGCAGATATTGGTATAACTATTATTCATATTCAGAAAAATTCTTGATATTCTTTCCAACACCAATTTATTTGGTGGGAACATGCAAAGTAAAAAGTTATTCATAATTAGTGTTTTCAGACTTTGGGTTGAAATGCACATAGATATATGGCATTGCACCGAGACACAAAAAATAATTACTTTCTTAATATGCCATAATTAATGAGAAAGATGTCTTGGAAGAGAGAAAACTTTCTTAAATTTTGAGAACCATGTGTTATCAGTGCATGAAGTCCAATAAACATTAGTTCTTTAATAAGTAATTATGGATACTTGGAGTAACGTTGGGAAAATGAAAAGTTAATTTTGATTGTTGCTAATATTAATTGCTTCCTTGGAAAATGAAAAAGCTTCTTGAAGAAACCTACATTAAACTTTAAAAAAAAAATTCTTATGTTAGGTTGGTATTTCATGTAATACATTTTTTATGTGAGTGATAATATTTTATATAATAAAGATAACTAAACTTAAATTTTAAAGTTCCTTATTTATTATCCAAATTACAAATTATAAAAAAATTTAATAGATAATGTGAATAACTTTAGATAATGTGAAGAAAATGAAATAATGTGTAGAAAATGGAATTAATATAGTAATATTAACATTACTAAAGTAAAAATAACACTTAAAAGTGACATAGTACTTAAACACATAGAACTTTAATATTTTCATTATATCTAACATCATCACACTCAAATTCAATATGAAAATCTTCTTCTAAGTCATTAGAAGTATAAACCTTCTTTCACATGCTTCCTAGCTTACATAAAAGATAGACAAAGTGTATACAAATGAAACGTTTTAACCTATTAGAGAAGTCATTAGCATACACTTTTAAATACA
>Ga0214542_1003512_pt1 | contig 31905 bp, 12 predicted proteins | sample CNSS1metaG_FD_160096 | JGI IMG/M metagenome (GOLD analysis project Ga0214542, IMG submission 160096) | Root nodule microbial communities from cowpea collected in UCLA plant growth center, Los Angeles, California, USA - CNSS1 | ecosystem: Host-associated > Plants > Roots > Nodule | place: USA...
CTTGAGTTCTCTTCAATCTTTCCTGAAAAACACACAAAATAGGATCAAATGATTTCTTTAAATCAAAACTTGGAAGCATGTGATTAAAACTTAGATTTAGGGAGAATCAATATGAAATGAACACAAATTTAAAGTATAAGTGCCAGAGTTTGTTATGAATCTTTACTAAATTTTGGCACTTATCACCATGACAGGAGAAGTATGATACCTTCAAATTGTAGGGGTTTCTCCCTACACCCCCAAACCTTATCTTGTACCCCAATAATTACCTTTTTGACCTTAATCAAAAGTATGAAACGGATTTCAAAATCCATTTCATAAATTTTCATGTTTTTTTATGAAACGGATTTCGGAATCCGTTTTAGAAAAGTATGAAACAGATTCCGAAATCCGTTTCTAAAAAAAAATTAAAATTAAAAATGTGATTGTCGTTGATGTCGCTGAGGGAGGGATCGCAGGTAATGTGGCGAAGGAGGTTGAGCTGAGGGAGGGTTGGGGAAGGCCCATGGAGGGCGGGGAAGTGGGTGGAGGAGGCGATGAGGAAGGCGAGGTTTTCGTTGGAGGGCAGGAGGGAGAGGAGAGGATGGAGAAGGAGAAACGAGAGGAGAAGGAGGCAGTGGAGTTGGTTTGGAAGTGAAGAAAACAGAGAGTCAAAAGGGTAATTATTGAGGATACAGGAGAAGGTTTGGGGTGCAGGGAGAAGCCCCCCAAATTGTATTAGAAGAATAGTAATTTTGCAAGCACAAAAGGAGGGAGTTTGATGAAAGATTTGTGAATGTGGTTGTGTTTGGAGAATGTATGGTGGAAATGGAAGTGAAATGCATATGGAAGATCCACAAGATCCATGCGGTGCTCCGAAAAGAACTCCACCTTTATTTTTTGCACCGGTCATATTCATACAGTGACATCACTCGTTAACCATCAAACCTTGAACAAGTAACCTCACACTCTCTTGGAAACATTTTGACTCATTTGCACATTCATGTAAATTTATATATTCACACCTAAAATTATTTTATAATTGTAAATTTTCAAATGAAAGAAATATCATGATGCTCTCTTTATGCATAACATATTATTATATACCTTTTCTATTACAAATTTGTTTTTCACTTATTATTAAGTTGCCTCGATCATTAAGTCAAAATTTTGTAATTTATAACAATTTATTTTTTCTCGGGACAATTTGTCTGGGAAAATGGATGCATACATTATCTTGTGTCTCTTGGAAAATAAAAAATTTATGGTAAAAAATAATTTTAAATTTAACTAAACCTCACAAAATCGATTTGTAATGTAAAATGTATATCCACTTAAATACTGTAGATTTATCCAATTTCTAGTCAATATAAGAGATCTTCAACACACGCTTTTACACTGAAGTATATACATTTTAAGTATGAAACTAATCATTAATTAATAGTCTGATAACGGATGACACGATCAATAACGAAACTTTGTTTATTTGTAGGGAGTCTTGACCCTCCCAAATTGTTGTACTTCTTCATTTTTTTTATTAGAATATAATAATATATTTTCAATTTTTTGAAATATAAGTATTCAAAATGTTAGTTTTTAAGAAATAAAACCCAAATAATTATAGAATTTAAAAACATAAAGATAGATGATAATGTTTATCATGATTTTTTTACTCGCTCACTTGCTATCAATTATAACTTTGTTACTATGTTTTTAATATCATGTTAAAAAGAACACTGATATAAAAATTTAACTTCACTATTTTATTCTAGATGTTCTTAACCATCCAAATTTGAGAAATTTATCAATCATATTTGAATTATGTGTTTTTGTTAAGAATAGAAAATACATTTTAACGTAGCTGATGGTCGAAATCTTCAACCCATCTTGTTCTTTTTAACGTAGACCGAGTGACTGATTTATTGGGTCCAATCCGTTTTACTACTCCTTTTATTACTTAAAAATAAAAAATTTGAAGTATTTTAAAATATATATAAAATACAAAGACAGATATTGACACAATTATGATGACAGAAGAGATATTTACATAAGGAATATTTTCCACATTTCCAATTTATAAGATCAAATATTATCATTTTTAATTGTATTTTAACTCCTTACCCTGATTTTAAACTCAAACTTTAATTGTATTTCAACCATGACTCCTTACACTTACACGTGAATAATACTTATACAAGCAGGACGTAATTCTTCGTTTATTTTACAATTAAAACAATTAACTTATATTTTAAAATTTTATAAAATTAAATATAAACATAGCTTTAATATAAATATTTTTGCGCGTATAAGAAAGCAATTATTGTGTATGGGTATTGATTTTAAGGCGAGACATAATAGTTCAGGGCATACCTTTCGGTTTTAAAAAGAAGTCGAATAATATTACTGTGTTTATGTACTTAGTTAAAGTGAGTGTGTTTTTTTTTTTTTTTATATATAAATAGGGATGAACTTAAATAGTTTTGAAATCATTTGTCGTTCCTACATGTATAAAAAAAATTAAACAATGAAAAATTTACACTTTTGCATTAGTTGGATTAAGTAACGAGAGAATTAGATTATTTAAATAAAGAAAAAGAAAACCATAGAGATATAGGTAACACATAACATTCATAATATAAATAACACTTCAAAATATTAATTTTTTAGTATCTAATTGATTTTGGTCATAATCAATGTTATACTTTGAGCTATATATTCAGAGTAAAAGGACTTTTTAATTATTATTTTTTTCACACAATCTTGAGGTCCGTGTGTGTTTTTCTTTCCCCTATCCACAAATGCAAATGAGTCTTGGTATGCTCTTGCTCAGTCCAAGTCAACGGTGGGACACAGGAAGCAAAGGCTTAGAAAATAAACAAATTGCGCGTAGAAAGTGTTGCGCAAAACCCATGTGATCATTATGAAACCAAACAATGCTCCCAACTTGAACATTATACGTCACATCCAATTTTGACTAGCTAAAAACACTGCTATTTCAGAATAATTTTTTAACAAAAAAGAGAAGGAAATAAGCTTTTTTGAAACACACCATAAATATTTTGAAAAATTATGAAGTAACTCGAAGTTGGAAATCTCAAAGGAATGGAAGGGAGGGTCCTATTTTTGTTTTTCAAGTTCTGGATGGAGGAAAATAATAAAAAGAAATCGAAAACTAGCTGTGTTCTTACAAAGAAATACACTATTTGCCAGTAAGAGGCTAGTAAAGTATTTCTTTTACAATAAGTTGGTAAACTTGTACGACTTGGCTGTTGGAGGGAACCGTTTGTAATGAACGAAAAAATATCTTTTGTTTGTTGAGATTATTAATTAAAAGTTAACAGGGAGAGAATATACACTCATTTTCCTCCCTCTTCAGTGATCTGCATCCACAACTAGAATCCAAGATGATGAACCCAAACTCCCAATTTTTTATCCTCAAACCCCTCTATTTTCGCATCACCAATTCCTTCATCATCATCTTCTACCTTCTTGCCCAAATCACTTCTTCTCAAGTCGACCCTAAATTCACTGCATGTGCACCCAAAACCTGCCCCAACAACAACCAATCTATTAGCTTTCCCTTTTACATTCAAGGAACGCAAGAATCTTACTGTGGGAGCCCCGGTTTTGAAATCTCGTGTGCCCCAGATGGCTCCCCTACCCTCAATCTCTCTCACACCCAATACTTCATTCATCAAATTTTCTACCAAGATCAGTCCCTGCGAGTGTCCAATGCTGCGTTCTCAACTTTGCAATCAAACGCCACCGGAGGTTGTCTTGTTCCAACTCAGAATCTCACTCTTCCTCCCAGTAACGAGTTCCGTGTTGCTCCAAATCAAACGGACATGGTGTTGTTCTACGGCTGTGACGCACCTTCGCTTCACGAACACAGGGTTGGGTGTTCTGCAGAAAACCAGACGAGTTCCGTTTTGGCATTGGATAAAAGAGATGAGCTTATAAGCTTTGTGGCAGCGAATTGCAAGGGTGAGGTAGTGGACACGGTTGTGGAAGATGGAATAGGAGGGGTCGGTGAAGCTTTGAGAAAAGGGTTTTTGCTGTCGTGGACTGCGAGTAACTGCAGCGTCTGCAACAGCACCGGAGGGAGGTGCGGTTTCGATTCAGATTTGTACACTTTCAGGTGTTATTGCACTGACAGAGTTCATTCTGCTAGCTGTGGTGCGGTTGATCCAGGTCAGTCTCACTCTTCTCTCTTTGATTTTACTAAAAAGTAACTTTATTAAATAGTTACTTTTTGCTTCTACTAAAAGGTAACTATAGAAGTCAGTAAATTGGTTCGATATTGACTGACCCAATAAAAACAACAATAAATTTTATTATATCATTTGAAAAAATAAAATTTAAATATAACTAAAACTTGCAAAATCGATAGCCTGTAATGTGAAATTAATATTCATATTTATATTATAAATTTATCTTACTTCTATTTTATTATCAAACAATTTTCTTTTTAATATTCTCTCAATCAACAAATAAAAAAAAATTTGATGTAACCTCTCGGAAGGGAAAAACTAATTACCGAGAAACATACAATTAGATTGACTTAGTCTAAATAAATATCATAGTTGAAAATTGCTTAAATAAATATATTATTAAAAGTTCTCATATTATATAAATTTATTAAAAAATTTATAAGAAAATATTTTTTCCTACTATTTTTACTAATAATTTTAATTGACAAATAAATAATTTTTTTTTACAAAATTTATTGTAAAAAATGTTTTATATAAAATATTTTAAAAACAATTGGTAATAATTTATTGTAACAAAATTTTCATAATAATTTATAAATATTTCTTAAAAAAAATTTAAAGCAAAATTGACATAAATATAAATTTTTTAGTAATAATATGGTTGTAACACTTTACCACTTTGTTGAAAGAATATAAATGTTTGTAATGACATGTTTGGTAACGAGGAGAAAAATAAATAAAATAAAAAATAAAGTAGAAACTTAAAGATGTTCTGCGAAAGGAAAATGAAAATAAATGAAAATAGAATTTACAGACTAATATAAAATTAACTGAAAAATAAAATAAAATAAAAAATACTTAGTTTATTCACTCATCAACATTTTTTTTTTCTCACCGTAACCAATCATACATACGAGAGATCTAAATCTATTATATTTAAAATGAGGAGCACGGAAAAGATATTTATGTTTATATAAAAGATATTTATGTTTATATAGCTCAATTGGTTATGCAAGTTTGTGAGTTGAACTTTAATGTGTCGTATAATTTTAAGTTTTTTTTTCCATTCTTTGTATTAATAGTGTTGGTCGTTACACAATATAAAATATATTGATTATTATGATTAATAACATTGAGTGATCAAAATATTTTTTTTTAAATATTCTTAAGACGCAAATCAAAATAAATAGTAATTAATACATACGCAGAAGAAAAAAAAAATCATATATTAGCAACCTAAATAATATATCCAGCATTTGAAATTCGCTTTGATATCTTTGTTTGTCTTGTGCAGTGATTACCAATAAGAACAAGGCTACAATGGTGAAAATAGGTAGATCACTACAAAATTCAATTCAATTTCTTTATTTTATTACTACAGTCTGAAAATTAATTATTCTACAAAGACTTTTTTTTTCTTATAATACATGAGATAACTATCGAAGTATTAAAGAGATTTATACGTTATATTGGGTTTTGTTATATATATATAGAACAATGTATGTGTTGATTCATAAAATACTTACGCTGTACAATTTTCTTTTTATATTATATAAATTCTCCAGCTTCAGCAGTGGGCGTTGTTGGAATTGTAGTGGTGGTGGTCTTGGCTTGTTGGTTGAGGACAAAGATCTTTCCCTCGTCTCTTTTATTTGGGAGGGATAATCAAACCCATCATGTCATTCAGAAGTTTTTGAAGGAACACGGACCTCTTCCTATAACTAGGTACAATTATTCAGAGATTAAGAAAATTACCAACTCTTTTAAAAACAAGTTAGGGCAAGGAGGCTTCGGTAGCGTATATAAAGGGAAGTTACATGATGGATGTGTTGTTGCAGTAAAGATTTTAGGTGAATCAAGAGGCAAAGGAGAAGATTTTATCAATGAAGTCGCAAGTATTAGTACGACTTCACATGTTAACATTGTCAGACTCCTGGGATTTTGTTTCGATGGTTCTAAACGTGCTCTAATATATGAGTTTATGAGTAATGGATCTCTTGACAAGTTCATATATGAAGACAAAAATCCATTACAGGTTGCTCATGAATTGGATTGCGAGCTAATGTATAACATTGCAATTGGCATTGCTCGTGGATTAGAGTATTTACACAGAGGGTGCAACACTAGAATCTTGCATTTTGACATAAAACCTCACAACATATTACTGGATGAGAATTTTAGCCCCAAAATTTCAGATTTTGGACTTGCAAAAATATGTCCAATGAGAGAAAGTGCGATATCCATTACTGGTGCAAGAGGAACTGCAGGTTATATTGCTCCAGAAGTTTTTTGCAGAAACTTTGGCGCCGTGTCACATAAATCAGATGTTTACAGTTATGGAATGATGATCATGGAAATGGTTGGAAGAAGAAAGAATATTAAGGTTGAAATCGAGTGTTCAAGTGAATTGTATTTTCCTTATTGGATTTACGATCGTCTTGAATCAAATCAAGAGCTTGGTCTGCAAATTGTAAAGAATGAAGGTGATGACAAAATGATGAGAAAAATGGCTTTGGTAGGTTTATGGTGCATACAAACCCACCCTTCAAGTCGACCAACAATAAGTAGCGTGGTGGAAATGTTAGAGAAAAAAGTTGAATTATTGCAACTTCCGCCTAAACCGTTTTTGTCTTCTCCTTCACCATCTTCGCTTCATTTCTCAGGAGACACTATAGCTTTGTGAGAAGCAATTATTTTTTACTTTTAATTTGTTAGAACACGAATATTTATTTCTTATATAGTTGTTTATTTTATTTTAATATTTATGCACAATAAATAAAAAGAAAATAATATTTCGACTTCTACAATTTAATTTTTATTTTATATTTTCTGACGTAATTTAATATTTACAATAAACCACATAATAAACTACAAAGTCAAAATATGAATTTGCTAAATAAGATTTAAACATTACCTGGTGTTTTGCAGTCGCCCATGTCGTACATAGTTTTAGACTTCCAAGTGGTTTTTTATATGGAAATAAAAAATAAAAAAGAAAAAGAAGTCCAAATTTGATGCGGGAAATGGATTTATACTATTTTTTATATATTTTTTAAGAGAAATGATATTTTTTGATAAACTTTTGACAAATAATTATTTTTAGTATAAAAGATCTTAAAATTTTATTATTTTATTCTTGTAACTTTCATAAAAAGATAGAAAATTAGTTTATGTAATAATTTTATCAACTTTGTCAATAAAAATGTTTGTTAATTTTTTTTAAGTATAAAAATGGATAAACCGCAAGTAAATTATGAGTAGACTTGCATTTCAAACACGTTTTCTAATAAAAGAAGTAATGTTTTAAAACATATTATAAAATGTATTTTTAAATATGGTTTAATTTCTTTTTTATATTGAAAATTTAAGACATGGTCATAAGTAATTCTCCTGAGGCACAATTGTCCGATAGTTTTAGAAGAAAAAAAAAGTACCCGTTGGGATAAAAACGAGTTAGGAGGTTTCTTAAAAATATTCTATTAATTTGTGATCTCGGAATTTTTGGAATTAATAACATTTATAGATTTAATGTGTACAGTAAGTGAAATACATTTAAATTGATGAGTGACCCAAAAAAGTTTCAAAACAGATTAGATCATGTTACAAAATAACGATATAAATTGAAGGGGATTAATTTTAGTCTAATTAATTTTTAAATAAACCTAGACAGAAAAAATCCGTTTTTAGCATATAATAACTATATTTTAAAAGAATTAAATATATTATTTTTTTATTTTATATATATATATATATATATATATATATATATATATATATATATATATATTACATCAAAATGATACATTTAAAAATTAAAATTATTTTTATTTGCGTATTTTTTTAAAATGAAAGGTTCAATTTTCTATTTCTTTTAAATGGGACCAAAATAAGTCATTTATTCAATATATGACTAATCAACATAATTTTTTATTTGACTTGGAAATACATGTTTTCTAGCCATATCAATGTGCATTTAGTATGATATTAAATTAGACGTGTGTCACCTTGCATATGTTAGATTGGGTTTTGGTAAATCAAATTTTGGTGAGATCTGAATGAAACAAGTGTAAATTTAACATAGTTTATTTTTGATAAAAGAATTATTTTTCATCTTGAAATATTTTGTGATTTCAGTTCAATCTTAAAATTGAAATAAACTAAAATAAAGTTTTTGGAGAGATTTTTCACCTTCATCTTTTATTTCATATAGGTATATCTATATGTTATAACTGAAGTACAATTTAATCTTATACTTTATCATTAAGATACAATTTTTTTCTCATATATTTATTATTAAAATAGAATTTAGACTACACATAAAAAATCAAATTATATTTTATTGTACTACTTTAAAATTATTTCACAAATAAATAAAAGTAGTGTTTAATAAGATTTCTATCATTATTTTTAACTCTTTAATAGATATCTTGTAGACATATTTATAATATATAAGTGAATTTAATATAGTACTGGAGTCATCTAAAATCTATATTTCGCTTGTTGGACCTATTGCGTCACTTGTTATTGAGCTATTGGGTTACATGCTATTGGCTATCTATTATCGAATCACTATTAAATCACAATTAATAACTAATTTCACATATATAATATATATATCTCAATGAAAAGTTTAACATCAACTAAAGATAAAATAAATTTATGATATATTTTTTAATAATAATAATAATAGTAAAAAAAAATGTGTCGATAAGTTAATGGTAAGAATAAACATGTAATGAAAAATAAGTATATATATATATAAAGAAAGAAAACTATGTATAAATATTCGTTTCAATATTTATCAGAAAGTAACGTGAGTGATTGAAATGTTATGGGGGTGAGTGAGAAACTCATATAACGTAACCTAATTATATTTAACGAGATAGACGGAGTAAATCGAATTGGGTGCAAATTTTGTTCATTATGTTGGACTAAAATAAAGTTAAATAATAACCTTGTGAATTTAAAATTCAATAAACCCAATTCAACTTAATTATATGATAAAAATACTTAATTAATTTTTTCGTATAAAAAATATTTTCACAGTTGATTATATAAATATTACAATTAAATACTTCATATCACATAATGATATTAAAATAAATAGTTTAATTATTTTGAAATTACATTTGTTCACTACATTGCAAAATTGATTTATGTATTATTTTGGTAATCTCCTATTTTAAGGATTATTGTTTGTATTTATGTTTTAAGTTTTGTTAATTTTTTAAATAATAAAATTTATTAGAAGTTAAAGAGAAAACAATATTTTTCAGTACACACTAAAAGGTAAAATTGAAAGTACAATATGAACACTAAAAAAGTAAATCCTCTTTATATTATTAATTACATTTGTTTTACAATATTGAACATTTTTTTTATCTCATTTGTTTTGAACAGTGGTTATGGATGTTGGAAAGGTAAATTTGTTCCACTAAATTTGATTGGGTCATAGCTAACCGAAACTGTTGGGTCATTGATGATTGGGCCTTTAGAGCAAGCCTATTGAAATTCTAACATAACATTCACACTTTTTTAAGGACTTTCATTTCATTACGGTGAAAATTTACAAAATTAAGATATATTTTCTGTGTGAAATAAATATTCTGTTTATCGGTCACACACAAGAGGGGGGTTCAGTTTTAATTATTTATTACTAGTTAACGCAATTTCTAATGATCATGACCTAGGAATCGTTGTAACTTGAAATTGAATTGCTACAATAGTAATTTTGCAAGCACAAAAGCAGAGTTTGATGGATGTTTTTGAGTGTGGTCGTGTTGGGAGAAATTGTGGTGGAAAATGGAAGTGAAATGCTAATGGGGAGACCCACAAGATCCACCATGACCTTGCCACTTTTCTTATTCGCATCACTCATATTCATCAGTTTTCAACCATATAATTTTCAACAAATATACCCTTGTGGGGTTCGCCTCATTTTGACTAATTTATAAATTAGATGTAATTTCCTAATAATCGAAACTAAACTCTTCTTTTACCTCATTTTTCAAGAGAAAAACAGCATACATAGTGTGAAGTCAAATAACGAAAATTTATACTTAGAAAAAACAACTTCAACGCACAAAATAGTGTACAAAGCCCAACCCATACTTTAGAAACCAGAGATTGCTTTGAATGTGGAGAGTCAATAACCTTTTTCTTTAGTTTATGGTCCAAGCAATTGTTACGTTCAATTTTGTCATTAGTCGAAAACACTTAGACGTGTATGAGAATAAATATTTTCAAGAAAATGAGATGGAAAGACAAATTCTTTTATTTATTTTTTAATTGAGAATTACAGAACATTTATAAAAATAAATAAGAGATCAAAACATGATATTGTTTGTCAACTTTTTTTATTTAAAATAAATAAGAAAAGTTTTGAAAAATAAAAAAAAATGTCTTTTTACGTTAGTTCACTATATAAGATTTCTAGCATGACAAATATTATGGTATTACTGAAATTATGGGATTAAACGACCCCTTTGATGGGATCAAATATTGCACGAGGAGTTTTGTCTTCTCACGCATCTGTATCATTTGATTTTCCATTGTTTTGGGTCAAATGTGTGTCATTGTCCCCAATTTATATACTAGTCAGAGGCCCGGTTCAGTTAGTTATTTTCTTAGGCCGAGAGGTTAGGGCATATTTAAAGTGCCACACCACTTTAGATTTGGCCCACAATTATAAAGCTAATTAATCCCATAAAAATATCCTTAACTATACCATCAATTTTCATCCACAATTAAAATTGGTTAACACAAAGGCCGAATATTAAATTAAAGTACCTATGAATTCTTATAAAAGAGGGTAATTATTGTGGCAAAGGATGAATCAAATCATTTTCGAAGGAAGAGAAGATCTCCACAAAGATCTTTATGCTTTTCAATAAATTAGTAGTTAATTCTTTCTTCTGAATGGATGGGAGTATATAAAAAAATAACTTTTATGGTCGAGTTAGTTAAGTGAGAGATATATAAAATAGTAAATGTATAGTAATGAAGGTGAATTATGAAAATTATATAAAAAATGAAGGTGAATTATGAAAAGCAAAACTCTAATTTGAATATAAAAACATTAGTGTCAAACCAAACCATACATGTTTATCTCTATTTTATATGGTTTATTATTCACAAACTTGACTGGGGGATTTTTGTTTTCAAGATTAGCAGAACAACTTGGACATTTGAGCACTTAAAACCCATTAATCTTTGTCTCTCTGTGTCTCTAACGTCTGCAATCCAGGCATGTAGCGAAATCGAAGTGGAAAACAATTAAACAAGTGGTGAGAGAGAGGGGAATAGAGTCAACATTTTCAACTTGTTCCCTTCTTTTTTAAAAATTGGTCACTGTACGTGGAGATGATGAATTCAATCAGAGATAAGAGGCAGAGACAACTAGACAATTCTTTTTCACTCAAAGATATGTTAGAACCATCCACTCCCAATTCCAACTTTCAAGGTCAAACCCCTTCGCCTTAGGCGGCCATAATCCTCACTGTTCATCATTTTTCGTATAACCAATTCTCTTCAATCATCTTCATCCTCACCTACAAACAAAAAAACCCCTTCAAAGATGATGAACCCAAACACCCAATTTTTTATCCTCAAACCCCTCTATTTTCGCATCACCAATTCCTACATCATCATCTTCTACCTCCTCGCCCAAATCACTTCTTCTCAGGTCGACCCTAAATTCACAGCATGTGCACCCAAAACCTGCCCCAACAACAACCAATCTATTAGTTTTCCCTTTTACATCCAAGGAACGCAACTACCTTACTGTGGGAGCCCTGGTTTTGAAATCTCGTGTGCTCCAGATGGTTCCCCTACCCTCAATCTCTCTCACACACAATACCTCATTCATCAAATCTTCTACCAAAACCAATCCCTGCGAGTGTCCAATGCTGCGTTCTCAACTTTGCAATCAAACGCCACCGGAGGTTGTCTTGTTCCAACTCAGAATCTCACTCTTCCTCCCAGTAACGAGTTCCGTGTTGCTCCCAATCAAACGGGCATGGTGTTGTTCTACGGCTGTGACGCACCTTCGCTTCACGAACACAGGGTTGGGTGTTCTGCAGGAAACCGGACGAGTTCCGTTTTGGCATTGGATAAAAGAGATGAGAATATAAGCTTTGTGGCAGAGAATTGCAAGGGCGCGGTGGTGGATACGGTGGTGGAAGATGGAATAGGAAGGGTTGCTGAAGCGTTGAGAAAAGGGTTTTTGTTGTCGTGGACTGCGAGTAACTGCAGCGTCTGCAACAGCACCGGAGGGAGGTGCGGTTTCGATTCAGATATGTACACCTTTAGATGTTATTGCACTGACAGAGTTCATTCTGCAAAATGTGGTCCGGATGATCCAGGTCAGTCACTCTTCTTCTGCTTAACCCTTTGCACTTTTCCAAATTATTTTTGTTGTGAAAAGATAAAATGGATTGCATTTGTTTGATCGAAAGAGATCTCAACCAAATAGGAACTGCATATTAGCTGTACTCAAACTGCATAATTGCAATGGCTGGATGAACACAAGCGTTAATAGGAAATTATATATGAACACTACTACAATATTGAATTGTGCAAATACTTTACATTTACAAAACCTAGTTTTAGACTAAGATTCAATACACAAACATGCTTTTAAGGATAATTAAGCATGTTACAAACCTGAATTGTTTGCATGTTTGCAATTAGCGCGTCTTCTTGGTTTGTAGTGAGTTGTTTGTGGCAAACAAAATTGCAGAATTGGGACCATGAACTGCTGGTTCAACCCCCTGTTCCATATTTTCTTATTTTCACGTCCAAAAAACTTTCATACCAATTTGACATTGTTTTTTATTTATTTTTACAAATACAGCAATTTACTTTTTAAATAACTATTTTACTTTTTACTTATAAAAATAAATTGTCAAATGGCTCACCCAATGTCAAAAAAATCGTTTTCCTTTGTTCTGTGTTAAAGGTTTAAAATACTACTTCAGTTTGGTTGGTAAAAAGAAAGGACCTAATCAATCTTCAATGATGGCTACGTCACTAAAAAAAACTAAGTGAAAATAGCTACACAAAGTACTTAGTCAAGCCATAATGACGTGTTAGTTAGTATAATAATATTGTTAATGAAAAACACTGTCTTGTTATAACTTAAATTAATGTGTCATCACATGTACCAAAAGAAATAATTAATAATGTCGGTACAGTTTTGAAATAGAAAAGGTTACTTCTGTATCTATAAAATAGTTGACTTAGAAAATAATTTGAATATTCCAAGCCACTGCTTGAGTTTTAATTTTCTTTTCAATTCCACCATTGATGCATTATCAATTATTTAGGATGGGGCTGCTATTGGCTATTTTTCATTGCATATATTTAGCTCTTGGTCATATTATTGAGAAATATGAAGATATTAATAGAATATTTCAGGGTTATATACTTCATCAAACTTTTTTTTTAGTTTAAAAACTTACTAAAACACAATTAAGTTAAGGCTATTAAACTCTTATTTTGGTATTTTAGAAAAAGTTAACTTTTGCACTAACGAAAAAGAATATTCGTACAAATAAAATACTCGTACAAACACAACTTTTCAACTATTTTTTTATGTAAATTCAAATAAAAACTAAATTTTGCTGCAAAAAAACCAATTTGATCCATCAGATAACTTTTTGTTTATACAATATAATATTTACTTTTCAAATAAGCCAATAAGCTTTGAGTTTCATTAATTGTACTAATTTATTATTACTATTCATTATTGTTGACAATAAGCTTGCAAGACTTAACTCGATTGCAAAAATATGACTTAATGTCAAAATATAATTAAACAAATATTTATGTTCTACATATTATTTTTAGAGGTCATAAAAATTTTTGGTTGTGAATTGGTCTTTACATTTGTAATTTGTTTTTCATTTCTCAGAGAATTATACTGTGTTAAAGAATGAAGATTTTTTTTTTTCTGTTACGTGTAATAGATATTAAAATGAGTCAACATTTCAACTTTTGATTTTGAATTAAAAATATATTTGAATTTGATATTACTTTTAATTGAAAATATGGTTTGAAATGGATTGGGCTGGATTTTTTAAACTTTATCGGATGTTGAATTGTGATTCTCACAATAATGGGCTGAAGTTACTATAGTGGGCCACAATTAGGCAGGGATTCGAACTATTAGTTGTATAAAAAATAAAAATTAAAAAAATTTTGTCAAGAATGGGATTCGAACCCATGCCCTTTCGGACCAGTACCTGAAACTGGCGCCTTAGACCAACTCGGCCATCTTGACATGTTGTTAATACTTGTTCAATAAGTTTTCATAATCTAAATTATAGTAAACAGTAGAAAAAAGTGAGAAAAGCAAAAACGGAGAAGAAATCAGTTTAATTTAAAGTTAGGTTGAGAGATTGAATTGGACTTCCTGTAAATATCAAAACTTTAAATCTTTAGAGGATGAACTTAGTTATTTTTACAGAAAATAATTAATTAACATCTCATGCTTTTAAAGCATTAATTAAGTATCTAGTACGAATGTAATATTCAAGAAGATTTTTTTGAATTTCGTTGTGTTTTGTTTATCGAGCGTCGTAGAAAATAAGTAAAAGTCTTTCTGTGAACTATTTGTTATCTATGAAAAGATATTATATTGGACAATAAGGAATTTTACAGAAATTCTTCCATTCCAGATCAGAGTATAGTTTTTTTTTTCTTTTTCTTTTTTAAATCAGCACAGAGTATAGTTTTTGGTTATAGGTGAGAGTTTCTTTTAGTTTTATTTTATGAAAATCTAACCATGCATAATTTTAAAAATCTAATCGCTCCCTCTTCTTCCCTCGCGTAAAAGATTTTGCACTCTTCATTATCCTTGAGTGCTTTTATTTGATTTAAACTAAAAAGGTTAAATTCTTAATTTAAAATATTACTATTGCCTATTGATTTTTTTTCTTTGATCCGTCGGGTGCAACTTTTGGGCTCACTATTCATGAGAGGATGGGAAAGTTGGCCCAATTTTTATTTTTTATAAAGAAGGGGAGAAGAAAATGTGATAGTGTGAAAATAATTCCAGTAACAGAATTTAGAAACAAGAAACCAAAATAACTTAAAATATGTTTTTTTTTTTAAGAATAGTCTATTTAAACAAGTTTTTTTAAAAAAAAGTGGAAACGATTTTAAAAAATAGGAAACAAACATCTCTAAGTTTTATGTCCTAATAATTTTGTTTTATTTATAAGTTCCTGTTTTATCTATTTCTCATTCAACTTATGTAACACTCCAAAATAATGATACACACACAAGCTTAGATTAGATGTTCATAATACCCAATAAATGATTTACATGATCAAAATATATGATCAAAATATGTTAGAAGTGGACTTTAAACCTAACTCAATCCCACAAAATCAGCTTATAAGGTGAGGTTTGTACCTCATTTATATATTATGAATTTGTCTTATCTCTAGTCGATGTGAGACTTTCAACAAAATATGTCAAAAATCTCATATGTGTGTAGGACATTTCAACTTTCTTTTTGAGTCTAGAAATATTTATTCAACAAAAACTCATCAGAATGTATAAATAATACAATCATTGTAAAAAAATTAGACAAAAGATCAACTACGAAGAAATTTTAGTCAATATATATAAAAAACTTAAGCTGTATGATATATTTTAAAATAGCATTGATTTAGATATCTTACTTGTAATAATGAATACATAATAATAATGAATAGCAATATCTTGCGAAAACACTTAAAACACTTTCAATCTATTAGAGATTATTATTTAACTCATTTAAAAAACTATCAATCTACATTTGAATATCAACTTTATAAGTCAAAGTAAGTTTATTTTACAAATTTTACAATAAAAAAATACGTAATATTGGTAAAAAACTCTTCAATATCTCATGTACCAATCTATGCCATTTAAACCATGAGTGGAAGAAAAATATTTTCTTTCATCAACGAGTTCATTTACAAGTTAAAAAATATTAAATATTATATCATCAAAACTGATAAAATTTTAATATATTCATAGATGCAAATTGAATAATTAAAAATATATGAATTTTGGAGAAAACCCAAAATTAGGATAGATGTTTGTGCAGTCTTTAGGAGAAGTAAATTTAATTTTTTTATTTATTATTAAAACACACCAACCCGTATTACTGCACTTTAATGGGCTAGTGACGGAACAGATTTTACACTTTTTTGTTTGGTCACGTAATTATTCTGTGATGACTATGAAATATCGTAGTCACAGTTCACAACAACTAGGTGATAATTTCACTTTAATTTTTAGAAAGGAATCCTGCTTATAAGTTAGATATTAGGTCTAAAGTGATGCATTTAATGGCACTGTACCTTATATTTTGCCCACAGCGTAATATGTTTGGAGGTTGGTATAAAATCTTCAAAGTAACGTGTTTCTTAGGGTAATTTATAGTATGCTACTACTACTACTACCAATAAGGATGGCTAATCCCTACTCAAAGGTTGCTAATCCAATTTTACTTTCTTACACTTTAGTGTACTTAACAAGAGAAAAGTATGTTTGTTAATAAAATTCTTTATTTGGTTGATAACATTTCAATCAACTTCACCTTTTGTTGCACTGTAAAACTGTTTTCCATATGGTGTTAATCATAGCATGCAATATTTTTGGTTTAGACACGAAAGTAGAATAAAAAAAAAAATGGAAGAACAAAGTTAAAATTTTACTTATAAAATGAGGCGTTAACATGAGTAACTAAAGATAATTGTTCTTTTTTTATCAGAAAAGAGTTCGTTCCCTCTTCCTTCTGCTAAGTTTAGGATGGATCTCATTTTATTGTGAGTCCCATGTCAAAGTCTTTTGTCTCTCTTTCCGGGAGCGATATGTCAAAACGGTGGAGGATGAGAACATAGTATAAAAAAATGAACATAAAAACAAAATGGAGTTTGCATTATAAGCAGATAAATAATTTCAAAGTCTTGGAAAACTAAAACAATTTGTGTCACATCCCTGTAGTGTGAAATGAAGAGAGATACAGAAGAAGAAAGAAGAAAGAGAAGATTTTTATATAAAAGAAAGATGGCAAAAAATATTTGAAAAAATGGAAAAAGTCACCTTAAGAGAATTGACGTTTTAAATTGAAAATCGCATTGTTGGGTATCAAAATTTTTCTGTTAGATAAGATGGGACCTTGGAAGATAAACATGAAATTGGGAAGCAAATAAATAATACATAATAAGTGGAAAATGTTTGTCTCACGTTACGGTGAAAGATGCCAAGTCAGTTGGAAAGGATAAATAAAGAGACTTTTGTTTCCATTTATGTTTTTTATGGACACAAAAAAGCAGATTACTAGAGAAAGTAACGCATGATAACTGATACAAAATTAATCAGATTCATGTGATAACAAGTCCTGCGTTCACTCGGTGGTTCATGTAATGAAAATCTGTGTTTGATTTTAGATGTAGTAAAATTCGTGGGATTAGTGAGAATACATTATCATAAACAGTAGTTTGCAACCAAGTGAAACAAACAAGACAAAAAAACTCAACAGGACCCTTTGGTTTCATTAGTTCACACAGAGAGTACTAGAAAACTGGTTGAAACTGGAGACAGCCGAAATGAGGAGGGTAGGTGGCAATGAAATTTGAAGTCAGTGATTATGACAGCGAACGCGTTTTCTCTCTGGCCTCGTTGACTGGTCACGTTGAAGTAAAGTGTGAACCTAACCGCTTAAAAAGACTTAACCATTCCATAACCTTCTCTTATTATTTCTTACACTCTTTCAACGTCATTTAGTACCCTTTTTTCCTACCTCTTTTAAGTGTTTCAACCTCGTTGGCCCCACTCTTCTGGACTCTGGACCCCTCATCCTCACCCCCTGTGATATTTTTTTAATATTCATTATGATGCACACAAGTGTTTTTCATTCTGCCTTGCGTCTCATACACGGTTTAGAGCCTCCGGGACCAAGAGAAGTTTTGGTTTTGAAGCAGAGTACGTTAAGAGATTATAAGGAATAAACAAGTCAAGTCTTCGTGCTTGTGTCGAAAGTCGCAAGAATTGGTCTCGCTCCCCTAAGGGCTGGATATGTATGTATGTGTAAATGTCTTGGTTTCATACTATCCCTCTTCCATGGAAACTTTTTCAAGGAGTATTCGTGAATTCGTGGACATTTTCTAATTCAACTGACGTATAAAGAGCTTCAAGTGGTGTTATATTGGAAAGAGTATAAAAGCAAGTGAGACAAACTTCTGCTCAGTTTGGATAATCAAATCGTAGTTGAATTCTATGATATTTTGCTCACAGACGTAGTGTGCGATTGAAGAAGCATGAGTCTGGTTCATGAATTCGTATTGCTGCTTTTGTTTTCTAACTTTATGCCACTTCTCTTGGCGGCTGGGGACCAAGGAAGGTGTCCACCTTCATTTCATTGTGGATATCTTGGCAATATCACTTTCCCTTTTACTGTAATTGGACGCCAGGACTGTGGCTTCTTGTCCATACGAAATTGTAATGATCATGATCCACATACGCCGAAATTTATCCAAGTACAAGCAAATGGAAATTGGGATCAGGTTGTAGCCATATATCCGCTTTTTAGCATCCCTACAACCCATTTCGCAACTTTTCAATTCAGAGACAAACATTTCTATGACCTTCTGCAGAACCGGAATTGTGAAGCTTTCACAAACAGTTATACTCTTCCGCTTATTTCTCACTTTGCTACTTTTAGACTGGCACACAACGCAACTCTGTTCTTGTGCAACAAGACCCTCAATGTCACAAATATAAATACGAGCAAGTATAATGGGTGCCTTGGCTACGATCTCTACTACAACCACTTCACTACAGATGATGATGCGTCTCGGAGTTCTTTTACAGCGTGTAAAAAGGTCGTGCTTCCAATTAAAGACGTGCCTGACGCCAATGACCCTTTTACTTTCGTAACCGGCGATGTTAACGTTATAGTAGCATTAACAGATCAATGTTCAGATTGCCACTATCGCAAAGGGCAGTGTCAACTTGACAGCAGAGAGCAATTTTGTTGTGCCAATGGTACACTACAGCAAAAACCCTGGAAACACAAGCACCCATGAATGCAATGCACTAATACTTGTTGCTTTTATCCGCTTTCCGCATTGTAGATTCTTAAATTTTTTCTTCACAGTATACTTTTCTGTAAAAGGCCCCTAGCCCAATTCCTTCTCCTATATCATAAACAGAAACAAACAGCTCAAGAGAAGTGACCTTGATGTTCCTAATCCATGTCCTCTCCTTGTTTTAAAATTTCAAATCTAGAATTTAGTACACTTAGATTGAAAGAGCTCAGTTGCTTTTATTTCTTGCCTAATGTCTAATATTTTTTTGGTGCAACACCCACAATTAACGTGCTATGTTTATCTCTGCATAAATGTATCTCCACACTTCAAATCTGTGTTGTTTGCTAAAATGTTTGTTGCTATAACTGCAGTTCCGGAAAAAAGGTCTCGTTGGAAGGTCAAACTGGGTTTAGGTAATGAACTGTTTACATAACTTGATATTCCTTTTCAACATGTGATTTCAAAATCGTTGATCCTGAGTGTCAAAGTTCATCAGTGTGTTGAATAAAGAGGATCTGCAGATTTCTTTTTTCTACCTAGAATGATGAAAACTTCTTTAAAAATTTGTATAGCTCTGAGTGCTAATTGCAATGTCTCAGGAAAGTAGCAGCAGTCATGCACTCTGTTCTGTCTCGCAGTATCTTCAATTTATATTTTCCCTTTTCACAGGTTTAGGCATTGGAGTCCCATGCATGATTTTAATTGGGTTGTTGTTTTTCCTTCTCCTCCGCAAACGAAAACATGCTACCTCAGGTGGACAACTAAAGTCAAGAGATTCTTATTCTGATTCCTCCTCGATTTCTCATCGAGCAAGTAGTGCCGAATACTTTGGAGTTCCACTCTTCTCTTACGCGCAGCTTAAAGAAGTGACAAACAATTTCGACCATGCTCAGGAACTTGGAGATGGAGGCTTCGGTACTGTCTACTATGGTAAGCTACTTTATCAAACACCGCACAATTCATTGATAGTTTGGCACACAGCATGTTATTGTATAGTTTAGAACTTGTACTACGTGTTCATTGGTCTTGGTCAATTTCAACACGTCCATGATCCAGAACTTTGATCTCTGAAAAATTGATGACATTACACATAAAGTGAAAATTGGATAGAGCTTTGAAAGTGTGAAGAAGAATTAAACAGTGAATACATAACAGTGTGTGCTTGGACAAACTTATTCATACACATCTATGTAAAGGAAAAATTAAAAAGAACAAGATAAAACTAGCTTTGTCTTAAGCTAAAATTAGTTGAACTATTCAATATTTCTCATGTAATTCTTATTGTAACACTTAGACCCTGAAATGAAAATGCAGGGAAACTCCCAGATGGAAGGGAAGTTGCGGTGAAGCGGTTATACGAGCACAATTGGAGGCGAGTAGAACAGTTCATGAACGAAGTTAAAATCCTCACACGGTTGCGTCACAAAAATCTAGTGTCACTCTACGGCTGCACTTCACGGCACAGTCGTGAACTCCTACTTGTGTACGAATACATTTCAAACGGCACCGTAGCATGTCATCTGCACGGTGGATTAGCGAAGCCTGGGTTACTACCATGGCCTACACGTATGAAAATTGCCATAGAAACTGCCAGTGCATTGGCTTATCTCCACGCCTCAGACATCATCCACCGTGACGTGAAAACAAACAACATTCTCCTGGACAACAACTTCTGTGTTAAGGTAGCAGATTTTGGTCTTTCAAGAGACTTCCCAAACGACGTAACACATGTCTCCACAGCTCCACAAGGGTCCCCGGGTTACCTTGACCCTGAATATTACAGCTGCTACCAGCTGACTGGTAAGAGTGATGTGTATAGTTTTGGGGTTGTGCTTATTGAGCTGATATCATCCAAGCCTGCGGTTGATATGAACAGGAGTAGGGATGAGATTAACTTGTCAAATCTAGCAGTTAGGAAGATTCAAGAAAGTGCAATTGGTGAACTTGTAGATCCTTGCCTTGGTTTTGATTCGGACAGTAGGGTTAAGGGGATGATAGTTTCAGTGGCAGGGTTGGCTTTACAGTGTTTGCAGAGGGAGAAGGAGTTGAGACCTTCGATGGATGAGGTGTTGCATGAACTGCAGAGAATTGAGGGTGGGAAGGATGAGATAGATGTTGATAATGGAGGAATTGCAGAAAGTCGTGCACATTCACCACCACCGGCTTCACCGGAGTGGGATGAAGTTGTACTGTTGAAGAATACGAAGCCTACTTCCCCTGACACTGTCACTGATAAATGGGAAAGTAAATGTACTACACCTAATATAAGTGGCTAATCATCACTTGCTCTATCATTATTTCTTGATAATCTCATTTTACCACACTCATTATTGGTTGAGTCACAATATCGCTTGTTTAATTGTGAAGAGAGAGGATGATTACTTATAGGGCACATTGTTGTCCACCAAAGAGTTAAGGTGAGGATACATCAGTACATATATATTACAAAATTCTGTACAAAGATACCACAAAAGAGTAAGTTATTGGCACCAAGTTTGCTGGGCTCTTCTATAACTTTCATCACTGGATTTCAAAAACACACATTGGTTATGGAAAATTTAGCAAAGTAATTTCTTGAAAAGGAAAATTATGAGAGAATATAGACAAATTGGTGAGAATCTAAGTTTGTGTTTAAGTCTAATATTAGATGAAAATAAAAATATTGAACTTCATATATAAAAAATTCATAAACTCATTAGGTTTAAAAATTCGAATTAAAAAAAGTTATATGATTTAGATTTGCATCACATTTTAAAAATTGATTTTTAAGTCTAATTTAATTTTACAAAATTAACTTATAAGGTCATTATTTATATGTTGTGAAATATTCTTATATTTAGTTGAGGTAGAATTTTTAACACACCTCCTCGTACCTAAACATATATAATATATCTTGAGTATAAAATCAGACATCAATGGTTTAATAGTAATCCAATAGTAAAAGACGTAATAAACACAACCAACAACAAATATTGGTGAAATAAACTTTATCATTGTCAAACTCAACCTTACAAAAATAGACCTGATAAGTTATGAAAAATATAAATTAAAATTTTATTATTTAGAAAAATATAAACATTAGAAATAAAGAAAACACTATTTTAAAAATGGTGTAAAATGAATAATATAATACTAAAACAAATATTATTACATTAAAAAATATTTTTAATAAAAATAATAATATAATAGTAGATTATTTAGATATTTTTGTATTTTATTTAACAAGGAAAAGTCTTCTTAAATATAATATTATATAAAACAAGAAATAAAAAAATCTAGCTTTCATGAAGTTAACATATTTCAGTTTAATATTGTATATACTTTTATTTGTCAATTGATACATATGTGTTGTAACCTCACTTAAATTCAGTTGAGCATATAGAAAAATCTTTGTAGCGATGGTATGAAATGAAATTCTCTTCTCATTTCGCTTTTGAGAAATCCTGAAATGTATAATCTACCGGAGACTTTCTCAATACGCGTATTCTATAATATCTACACTCATACTTCTACCCGTCACTTTGACACAACGCTCTGTCACTATCCACAAAACCTAATCTCACTTTCTATTTCATTACCACATGTGGGAAATCTAATTTCCTTTTGAAATTATCTATCAAAATGAACATTAAATGCATATGTAGAAAATATCGAACTCGTAATTTCCCCACTCTTCTATTAACAAATACTGACGTTCAAAGTTCACCTTTGAACTTTAAACTTGAAACTATGTGGATTTGGAAGAGTCAATTCCAGTCCTGTGTTTGTGCGAATATACTGTATAAAATCAATGGCAGAAATTGACTGGAAAACTTTGTGTGTCAGGTTTCATTGTTGCAATAATGAAGACAATTACATGTTTGTATCTACACTAACTTTTTTTTTTTCCAAGTCTTCCATCCTCATCTTCCAAGTCAACTTGCCAATCAAAGACGTTGTTTTAAATTAGTTGATTCATGACATGTATATATTGTGAATGAGGTGTGACTATGCAAGATTAAGAACACTAAGCATAACATCATTCATAGAGAATCTGGTCACTTTTAAGAGATTTCATCCCTTGTTCCTCAAAATATTGTTTTACCAGTTTGTAGCAATTGGGAATTTGGTATGGCTATCGTAGATTTGTTCTGCTTCCTCTTGTTTTATCACCTTGTACTCATCCTCTGTGCTGGTTATGGATATGGACACCAAGGTTGTCCACATTCCTTTACCTGTGGCCATCTTGGGTCTTTTCATTACCCTTTTACCAAGGCAGAACAACCAGACTGTGGCTTGATACCTATACATGATTGTGATAATTCTCAGTCAATCCAAAAAAAGATCCAGCTGGAGAAAAATGGAAAACACTTTGTGCTTACAGGCATCACTCAGCAGGATGGGATTTCAATTTCAGATGAAGATTTGCACAAGCGTTTACAAAACAACATCTGTGACACTTTGAATAATAGCTATAGTCTTTCATCCCATTCTTCTTTATACTCTTGTTATATAAAATATAATGTAACACTGTTCCGATGCAAACATGGCCTCAGTATGAAACCCCCGGCACATTATTTCAATCACTCCTGCCCTGAGTATGATTATGATATCTATTATGACAGCCTTTCCTTCCTTAATAATGATGAGGCTCATAAACTTTTCTCATCATGCTCGGTTCTTACGTTAGCAAAAAAGGACAAGCCTGATACCACAGACATTCTATCGTTTGTATCTGCTCAGATGGTTGTTCAAGTACTATTATCTAAGGATTGTGATGACTGCTATAATCACAGAGGAGGTCAATGTCGTCTTGACCGCGATCAACAGTTCTACTGTCACGAAGGTCAGCTTTGCATACATTTTTCTTTTACGTTCCTTTATCCATTGAAGTATTGTCTTAGACGTGGCTAAACTATTCATTGCTCACTAAAAACTTCCTTCAATACTGCTTCATCTGCAGAGCCAAAGAATAAGAGTAAAACTTTGAAGCTGGTACTTGGACTCGTAACAGGTAAGTTAAGAATATATATTTTTTATTTAATCGAGTTCCTGGGAGTGAGAGTTGGTATTTGTGATGGAAGTGTTATATCTTAAAAGTTTTGTCCGATTAAAATTTGGTATCCCTTATTGCAGGTTTATGCGTGATATTATTAGCCATGGTGCTAATTGGATGCCTTATATTTAGACGAAAATGCACTCCTTCAGACCCCCAACACCAATCGAGAAACGCGGACACCGATTCAATTGGTCCCAGCTCAAATTCAGACCCCGAAAATTGCAGGTTCTACTACGGAGTCCCTCTCTTCTCTTACAAGGAGCTTAAAGAAGCCACATACAATTTCCACCACGCCAGACAACTTGGAAGTGGAGGCTTTGGAACCGTTTACTATGGTAATTAAACCGTTCTCTCACCTTCATGTTATATAGTTCTACAGATTTTGTTTGAATGAGTTGTAATCAGTGATTGATGTGGTGTTTAACAATCAGGAAAACTGCGAGATGGACGAGAAGTTGCCATCAAGCGTCTCTATGAGCACAACTACAGGCGCGTTGAACAGTTCATGAACGAAGTTCACATCCTCACTCGCTTGCGCCACACAAATCTGGTGTCCCTCTATGGCTGCACTTCACATCGCAGTCGTGAACTACTGCTCGTGTACGAACACGTCCCGAATGGCACTGTTGCTTGCCATCTCCACGGTGATTTTGCAAGGCCACGCACTCTTCCATGGCACATAAGAATGAAAATTGCCATAGAGACCGCAAGTGCATTGTGTTATCTCCATGCTTCTGACATCGTCCACCGTGATGTCAAAACCAAAAACATTCTCCTTACCCAAAGCTTCAGTGTTAAGGTTGCTGACTTTGGTCTTTCAAGGCTGTTCCCGAACGATGTCACGCATGTCTCCACTGCTCCACTAGGGACCCCAGGTTACCTTGACCCGGAATATCACCAATGCTACCAGCTTACAAACAAGAGTGATGTGTTTAGTTTTGGGGTTGTGCTTATTGAACTGATATCTTCTATGGCAGCTGTTGATATGAGCAGGCATAGGGATGAGATAAACTTGTCTAACTTGGCAATAAAGAAGATTCAGCAAAGTGCATTCAGTGAGCTGGTTGATCCTTCTCTTGGTTTTGATTCGGACAGTGAGGTAAAGAGGATGATGATTTCAGTGGCAGAATTGGCCTTTCAGTGTTTGCAACGAGACAAAGATTTGAGACCCTCAATGGATGAGGTTTTGAAGGTGCTGATGAGAATTGAAAGTGGGAGGGATGAAGAACATTTACTTCCACCCTCTCTACCTTCACCAGATTGGGAAGATAATGGATTATTGAAAAAGATGATTGTTCAACCTTCACCTAAAGCCGTCACTGATACATGGCACAGTGAATCTACTGCTTCTAATGCCAGTGCTTAATCTTGACGCACTGGTCATTCTAAATGAGTTTTATATAAAATTCATGGCAGTAATCTTTTATTTTGGAATTTTCTATATCAAGTATAAAAGCAACATAAAGGAAATTCTTTTAGTACTATTTATTAGAGTTACTCATATTTGCTCTTATACGATTATTTGATTTACTATAATTAATTATGCATACTCCAATATTAAATTATAGAGCTTCATTGATATATGATTTGATATAATATTATTTATGATGAATTATTTGATTATATCTGATATTATAAAAGGTCTTTTTTTAAGTAGAAAAAATATAGAAAGTTTATATGTGTACAATGTTGCTCTATTGATCAAGAAAAGGAAACAGAAGATATCCTACATGAGAAAATATTATTTTGACAATGATCTTTGAAGAAAAATTACAAAGAAAAAAGAAAAGTTTCAGGAAGAAATCGTTAAAGAGAAGATATGTCATAATCTATGTAGAATTTCGAGAAAGAACAACCAAAATATATCAGAAACATCTATTTGATAAAATCAAGATTTTTGTCATAAATTCTTTAATGGCAATCTGGATTGAACTTGAAAAAAAAAACATTATTTCTAAAAATTTATTCATCAGATTGCAAGATTAAATAAATTGTGCTACAACAATCATTCACAATTTTAAGATCAAGAAGGTATTTCCGGAAAGGTTAAATTAGTGTTGTCCAAAGAAGAGACTATATTTATCTCAAAGAGGTTAAACGCATCCCATATGAAAGTTTGATAATCATTGTGTCAAATATTTTATAATAAATTTATAATTTTTCAAATAATCATAATCCAAAATATAACCCAACTGAAATGTTTTAAGATTGATCTTAAAAGACTAAACGTAATCATAGTATTTGGAGTGAACTATTATAAATTATATGTTCTTTTAAACATTTGCCTAGTACCTACAAACTTTATTCAATCCCTTTTAAAACTCCATTGCACCTTCGTACATAAAACGAAGAGCAGGTGAAAGTCACCGAGAAACATCACGATTTTAATCCAATATATACTCAATTAGAACAATAAAAATAATATTTTTTAATGGAAACAATGACATTAAGATGTGACTTCACATTAATTGCATTATTATTTATATTATCTACAACCATGCATTTCTTAATATACATTAAGACAAGTTGATAAAATAATATAATAGGCACCTCATTCCGTTAACAAATTTAAAACTATAAAAAAAGTTGAGGTAAATAAACAAATTTAGAAAAACTTACTTGAAAATATCTTAATTTATTAATAATTTAAATTTTAATTAACTATTTTTTTATGAACTTATATCGTTAAAATCTTAGTTTTGAATATTAGTTATTTATTATTTATAATATTTTAAATTAAAAATATTAAATGACATTTTGTTGATTTTATATCTCAAAACTTTATTATGATTGAATTTTAATTTAGTTTAATTTGTTATGTTAGATAAGCGTAATATATTTTTTGTATTTTTGTTTAGTAATGATTTAGCATAAAAAATTTGAATTACAATTATTAGGGAGTAATATCCTTTCTTTAATTTTCTAACTTTGATCAAACCTAGCTATAATTAACTTCTAAACCGCGTGGTGTGCATTATGGGGTGTGGACTTTTTCAGCTAAGGAATTAACATCAAAATCAAAATCCACTTCATTTCTCTGCACATTACTTTTCTTAGTAGTTCCATTTTGTCTTGTACAGTAGACTATCTCACTCCAAAGGTGACTTTGAAAACGTCAATCACAGAGTCTTCTGTTTCTGTTTCTGTCTTTTGTTTTCCTCTATCAAGCAACATATCGTAAAATGATTTGCACTTTCATTAATATTTAGCTTTAATATAATTAATTTTGTACTGATTATAATTATTTTTTAAATCATTAGGAAGTTTTCAAATAGTGTAATTACTATAAATAAGAGCCTTATAGTTTTTTAAACATTTTTTCCTTCCGGACACAGTTTTTAAACACAGTTTAGTTTGCATTTCATAAGCTACCGTACTCTTTAGTTATAATTGCGAGAAAATAAAATTATTTTTCATTTACTTCGCAAATATCCTTTTCTAAATATAGCTTATGCAAGTATTTTGACAATAATTTCAACTACAGTTTACTCCTAATAAACCCATACTAGGAGTAACTAGTAAATATAACGCGTCAAGATATAAATAAACTGAAAGCGGAAAATATTTGAAATAATATATTCACCTGTACACAATTTTTTAACTTTTTTAATATTAATTAATTAATAATATAGTCATGAAATTATGATATTATAAATATTCATTATCTGTGGTTATGAGAATGAATAATTATATAAAAAAATTATCAAAATAATTAAAACAAACAAGAAATAAAAATTTAAAACTACGAATTCTTTAATAATTTAAACAAAAACTGAATGTGTATTAAGAAAATAATAGGACAAATATGTACATAAGGTAACATCTCAATTTTAGCATCTTAAAGCTAATAAAGTAAGATGTTTTATCATAATGTCAAAACAAATAATTTAGTATATAAAATATATTAATACAATCTTACAAAAAATATGATTATAAAAATATATTATTTATACCCTTAAACTAAACTAGTAAACTATATACATAAACTAATCACTGCTAAAGTTTCCATTGAAACCTGTCATAAACCTAAAAGATGGTTCCTCATCCTTCAGAGGTATCTCAGAAACTGCAACCACATCTGCTGCTCCCATAAAATAGGTGATCATCACAACATAATGACAAACAATACAAGACAAAAACATAGAAGAAGGGTAAACTAATGTGCAAGACACACGCGCATACACAAGTGTCAAATACTTGCAAACATCATATAAAACTTATCTCTGATTTATAATTTACACAAATAATTGACACTAAACTACACACACGTGTCACATACTTGCAAACATGGTATAAAACTTATCTCTGATTTATAATTCACACAAATAGTTGACACTATACTCAATTATCCGGACCATGCGCTTGATATAAAATTCTAAGGAAGTCTGCACCTGCAGTGGCGGAACTTGGACAAAAAATATAGGGGAGCCAAATAGATTTGTTATATATAATTTTTTTTAGTTAGAAAAAAAATTCTTCATCTTTTCTCTTCATTTTCTCTGCTTAAAATAAGCACACATAATAGTAGAATTCAAAAAAAAAATATTATTATCATTCATTATTATATCATGCTATTATTTTATGATACCAAACCATGAATACCATTTTAGATAAACCATTCGTACCTTATCAATTTGATTTTGTGGTATTGTCAAATTTGAGACCGTTTTTCTCGCGTTGTAATGAATTTTTAAATTCATTATATTATAACTCTAAGAACTTTAGATATTTGTTTTTTATTGTCTTGAATTCTTGGTTCTCATAAAATTTCTCCTCAAGTTTAATCAACGTAAATGCATTTTTTTTATCTTTATCACAAACCTACCTCTTAAAAAAAAGAATCAATTTTTTTACTTTTTATCATAATCTTTCTAATATAAATTTATCATCTCTCGCCTATCTGAAAAAAATAAAATTTATATTCACAAATCACAATCATCACAATGCAAAACATAACAAAACTCATACCACTTTAATTAAATAAGCAACACCGTATGAATTCAAAACTTTTAAAAAAAATTACCATAGGCAGCAAAAAACACAAAATCTCTAAATTTCACAATTAAGGATTATAATAATATGGGGGAAATTATAACTAGGGTTCATACCAATTTCATAAAAGAATCCCTAAAATCATAATTAGGGTTTTATTAATTTGGGATCAACTTAATTTGGGATAAACATTCTAAAAAAAATCATAAATTTAACATACATAAATCATAATAAAATATTAACCTTGATCTGAGAGATCATGCAATAATGTATATTTCAATCTCAATTTATGTGTTTTTCAACCTCTATTTCCCAATCTATCTCTTTGTATTTATTTCTCTTCACACACTTTCATCATAATTTACATGGTGGAAAATCTTATGACGAAAAAAAAAAATCCTAATCTCTTTTATAAATCAATGTCTCCATTAAATTTTTTTATTTTATCTTTTATTATAATTTTTCATAATATAAACTTAATATAAATAATATATAAATATAATTTAAAAAATATATAAATATATATAAAAAAAATCAAAAAAAAAATGGGGGAGCCACGGCTCCCCCCTGTCACCACATAGGTCCGCCGGTGTGCACCTGATATGGTTTTTAAACTCTACAGAGTTTTAGACAAAAGGGTTTATTATCGAACCACTAAAAAGGTTAATCCCATCATGCCTCAGGCTCAATACGTTCCAAGGCTAGGATCTCTTGTTAATCAGACGACGACCATAGAAATAGAACTCCTAGAGAGAAGTCAAAGAACTCTAGAAAAGAGATTTCTAGAAAGATTATGTGTTTAAATATAATGAAAGTTTTTTATAACAATTCTATTTATAATAAAACCATTTAATATTAAAATAATCAAATCTTACTATTTTTAAATCAATGTCAATCTTAAAATATAATTTTCTAGAATTTTACACACACCAATTTTCTTACAACTAAAAAATTAAATAATATCCTTATTCATACCCAATAATAATTAATTTGAAAATTTTCATGAAAATAAAAACAAGTTAGAACAATTCTACTAGACGAGCAGAACTCCTAGAGAAAAATCATAGAAGTCTAGAAAATTGATTTCTAAAGGGATTGTGTATTTAAATGTAACAATACTCTTTTATAACAATTCTATTTATCCTAAAACTATTTAATATTAAAATAATCAAATTTTATTATTTTTAAATCACTATAATTCTTAAAATATATTTTCTAAAGTTTTACACACACCAATTTTTTTATGCAACTAAAAAAATTAAGTAATATCCATATTCATACTCAATAATAATTAATTTGAAAATTTTCATGAAAATAAAAATAGAACAATTTTATTATACGAGATTATCTCGTGTACATTTATCTACATGTTACTTTTCTTAGTAGCTCCATTTTGTCCTGTACAGTAGACATATTTCACTCCAAAAGGTGACTTTGAAAAGTCAATAACAGAGTCTTCTGTTTCTGTCTTTTGTTTTCCTCTATCAAGTAAGGAAGCATATGTAAATTGATTTGCACTTTCATTAATATTTAGCTTTAACATAATTAATTTTGTACTGATTATAGTTACTTTTTAAAATCATTAGGTAGTTTTCAAATAGTACAACTTCAATAAATAAGAGTCTAATAGTTTTTTAAACATCTTGTTTTTTCCTTTCCGGCACTGTTTTTAAACAGTTTACTTTTGCAGTACATAAATATTTACTTTTAACTTATTATTTTAATCACCATTAAATCATCTCACACTCATTTAAAAAAATTATAATTAAAAGATGAGTTAAAAATAAATAAAAAATAGTTAAAATATTATTATATATATAAAAAAATTCATTTACTTTACAAATATCCTTTCTAAAATATATAGCTTATGTAAGTATCTTGAAAATAATTTAAACCAAAGTTTGCTCCTAATAAACCCATAGTTAATAATTGGAATGCAAAAAACAACTAGTAAATATAACGTTTCAAAATATAATAAAATTAAAAAAAAAAGATTTAAAAAATATTTTTATATTTGTATTTTTTTTTATTATTTCAGTATTAATTAATTAATTTTTATAAAATATAAAACTATTGTATAAAAATATAATATTCAACAAATATGAAATTTCAAAATAATGTATTTTTTTAGTATCAAATATTTAAAAATAAACAATAACTATATAAATTTCATATCACGTTACCAAATAGTAATAGAATATAAATGAAAAAATTATATAAAACGTCACAATTTCATTACAACCAAAAAACTACCTCATATTTGAAGAAAAATAATTAACAAAAAAAAATATAAATTTATTTTCTACCACTAGTGCAGGAAGGGCTTTTGACAATGATTATTTTTGTCATTTTGCCCCGATTTTAGAAATATTAGCCAATTTTTAGACTTCGAATCTTCAAAATCGAGACATATCAGACCTTTTGGCACCGGTTTTCTAATAAACCGAGACATAAAAGTTGGAAAAAATTATAAAAGTGCCATCGTGCAATTTTATGCTTCAGTTAAGCGATAACTGAAACTTATAACGCAAGTTAAAAGGTCAAAATTGCACTAGTATACTAAGTTTTTGACAGTATATATATATATATATATATA
>Ga0214542_1003513_pt1 | contig 31898 bp, 15 predicted proteins | sample CNSS1metaG_FD_160096 | JGI IMG/M metagenome (GOLD analysis project Ga0214542, IMG submission 160096) | Root nodule microbial communities from cowpea collected in UCLA plant growth center, Los Angeles, California, USA - CNSS1 | ecosystem: Host-associated > Plants > Roots > Nodule | place: USA...
ATATATATATATATATATTATTTCTTTATTTCTTCTAATTATTTGGTTTGTCATGAAACTCATTATCATCTCAATTATATTTTTCATCTTATCATAATATTTATGTAATTATGTTAAAAATATGTATTTTCTATTATTTTTTAATATTTTTATTTATTGTATATTTTTATTTTACATGAGAATGTTCAATACTCTCAATTTAAGTATTTAATAGGACAAACCTTTCATGTACTAGGGAATATAATTTTTTTTTACTTATTATTATTAGTTTTTGTTTCATTTGAAGAACTTTTTTGTTTCGCTAAAACATTTTTTGTTCTTTCTTAACAATTGAGTATATATGTTGATATTTGAAACGTTTTCTTAGATCTCTAAGATATTTTTCAACTTATCATACCCTTAATTATACATTTGTTTTCCTTTGTGCGATTTTTTTCAATAGTCTCTCAAATTGTTTCTAAAAATTTGTTAATTTTTTAATGTTTTTATTTGTTGTTTATTTTCATTATATAGAATATTATTTCGATATATTTTATCTAATTATTTTTTATTTTCTAACTCATTATCAATCATACTATAATTTTTTCACTATACTTGTATAAATAACTTTTATTTACTACGATATAAAAATTTAATGTAATTGTCATGAATATTTTTTTATCACCATCCAACATAATTGAAGTTCAAAAGATACAAGATCTATGTTAAATTTTTTTTATTATGATTATTATTTGTTCTTTGTATCATTTTGATCAAGTGATGTATTATAACTTTTATTAGTATATACTAGTGGCGGAACTTGGCCAAAAATTTTTAGGGAGCCAAATTATATTTGTTATATATAAATTATTTTTTTTATTAAACCAGGTCATCCGCTTGGTTTTTTACTAAAAAGATAGCACGGTAAGCAATATGCAACATCTTTTAATGGCGAATACTCTAATCATGAAGGAAATAAGCTAAACCATGTGTACTGAAATCTTCTTGGATGATCATCTTTACCAGATAATGAATAATTTTCTAGACGCATTTGATATGGACCGCATTTTAGATAAGCCCTTCGTACCTCATCAATTTGATTTGGTGCATATTGCCAAATTTGAAGACGCTTTCCCGGACCACGTTCTAAAGTATTTTCAAATTCATTATGTGTAACTTTAGGAGTTTTAGAGAGTTGTTTTTCATTTTCTTCAATATTTGGATTCTCATGAAGTTTCTCAATTTTAGATGACGTAGATGCATTTTTTTCATCTTCATCACAAGCCTTCCTCTTGAGAAAAGAATTAATTCTTTTACTCTTTATAATAATTTTTCTAATATAAATTTTTCACCTCTCACCTATTTACACAAAGATAAAATTATGAATACCCCAGATTAAATCTTAAAAGCAAGACTCAATATTTTAAGAAAACTAATAACTTCTAAATGATTAGCTTCCCTTACCTTAGAGTAAATTCTTAAGCTTGTTCTTCCCTTACACAACTTCAAAGCCTAAAATAGCTTTATCTACACAAAGAAGAGTTTGATCAACAATTAAAGCATGATTTTATGATCTCTAACAAATAGAGATATGCCTAGAGCGTAGAAAAGCCACTTACAAGAGAAAAACATATTGTTTCAAAAAAAAAAAGGAAAAGATGAACTTACTCAAAAGAAGAAATTGTTCGGTCCAAAATGTTCATGAACTCTTCAATTTTGCCGTAGTGCAATTTGATTTTGAAAATCATAAGGAATTAATGGTGAAAATTGAAATAGAAATAAAATGAGAAAAAGAGATGGAGGCACAGAAGAGAGAAACCAAATAAAAAAGTATAAAAAATTATAATAGAGAAAAAAAGTGATTTTTAAATTTTAAAAAAGATTTTACAAACTAAATTAATATAAATAAGATAATGATATATAAATAAAGTAATAATATATAAATAAAGTAATAATATATAAATATATATTTTTTAATATATAGAAAATAAAATAAAATAAAAATTAATTAATATAAATAAAGTAATAATATATAAATATATTTTTTAATATATAGAAAATAAAATAAAATAAAAATTAACTAATATAAATAAAGTAATAATTTATAAATATTATTTTTTAAATATATAAAAAATAAGGTAAAAAAAAATGGTTGGGGGAGCCGTGGCTTCTCCCTGTCCCTTCATTCTTCCGCCTCTGGTGTATACAAAAGAGATTCATTAGAATTTAAAAAATTGAAGTAAACAAACATTTAAAATATATTTTAATTTGAATATTTGTTTTCCTTTTATATTTTTAATTTTTTTTTAATTTTATCAACTAGGTTTCATTAATGTTTGCAAATTTAATAAATGTGTTGGTTCTCATGAAATTTTATTTGGTATTATAATCTAAAATGTATGCAATTATAAATTATTTTAAACTTTTATTATGATTATTATTTGTTCTTTGTATCATTTTGATCAAATGATGTATTATAACTTTTATTAGTGTATAAAAAAGAGATTCATTAGAATTTAAAAGATTGAAGTAAACAAACATTTAAAATATATTTTAATTTGAATATTTATTTTCCTTTTATATTTAAAAAAAATTATTTTATCAACTATGTTTCATTAATATTTGCAAATTTAATAAATGTTTTGGTTCTCATGAAATTTTACTTGGTATTATAATCTAAAATGTAAATAATTATAATTTATTTTAAAGTATTTGATATCGAAGAAACAACCATTCTTTTAATATTGAATATTTGATAGTATTATATTTCCATTACTATAAATTTTTTTATTATTTTATAAAAATTAATTAAAATTAATATTGAAGTAATAAGAAAACGGGTATGGGTATGGGTTTGGGTACGAGATTATACCCGTTACCCAGTGGGGATATGGATGGGACAAAAATTTGATACCCGTTGGGTTTGGGCATGGGAATGAGGATGGATTTTTTCTATGGGGATGGGTATAGGATAGCGAAACTCGTGTCCACCCCGCCCCGTTGCCATCCCTACTAAGTGACGACCGCAACAGGTTAAATAGTTTCGTAGTAATTATTATAAAATGGGTTCGTAATTAGGTTTAAAATGCAATTGGGCCATGATTAGACCAAACGTAATCACGGGCCCATCCAGAAAACTATAAATAGAAGTGAAAGGTATGGTTATTGAGACTTTTCTCTCGCATTTATTGCAACATTAATTGCTAACACCAATTGACCCATTGTTGACTTAAGCATTGAAAGCTTTTTAGCAGGTACCTAATCGGTAGGTAAACCAAGCGAGCGACAGAAGCACCGAATGGAAGATTGGAGTGAAGACCTGAAGATTGGACAAAATTGTTTAAGTGGACATTAGGCTCTTATACGCGGAACAAGTTCTTAAATTGTTTCTATTTGGAGTGATCATGAAGGAGAGTTTTAAAATGAAAAGTTTGAAAACTTTTGTGAAAAACATGAAATAAAACAAATTTCTCTACTACTACAACTCCAATACAAATTAGAGTTGTTGAAAGAAAGAATAGATCACTTGAAGAACTTGCTATGACCATGTTGAATGAAACTTTATTTCCAATGTACTTTTGGGCTTATGGAGTTAAAAAAACTAGCTATGTTTTAAATCGTGTGTTGATTAAGAGTATTTTAAAGAAAAATCCCTATTAACTTTCCATAGGTAGAAGGCCTGTTTTGACTCACCTAAAGATGTTTGGCTATAAATGCTTCATTCTAAATAATGGCAAAGAAAAACTTGGTAAGTTTGATGAAAAGGCTTATGAAAGAATCTTTCTTGGTTATGCTACAAATAGTCATGCATATAGAGTATATAATAAAAGACTATGATTGTTGACAAATCTGTACATGTTTTATTTGATGAAATTAACTCAAATTTGTAAGATGAATAGGTAATTGATATAGATGAAGATGATACCATTGTCAGAAAGCAAGCTAGAACAAAAAATGAATCGTTAGAAAAGGAAATTCAATCAACTAAAATTCTTGTTCACAAGAACTTACCAAAGGATTGGACTACTCCTAAAGGGTTGTCAAGGGACGACATCATTGGTGATATTTATAAGGGAGTATCTACTAGACGCAAGCTTAATAACTTTTGCAAACATGTTGGATCTATATCACAAGTTGAACCCAAAAATGTGAATGATGAATTGAATGATAGTAATTGGGTTATTGCCATGCAAGATGAACTTAATCAATTGACTAGAATGATATATGGTCTCTAGTTCCTAAAAGTGATGACATGAATATAATTGATACATAATGGGTGTTTAGAAATAAAACAAAGATGGTAAAGTAGTTAGAAACAAAGCTAGGTTACTAGCTAAAAGTTATAATCAAGAGGAAGGAATTGATTTTTATGAAACATATGCACATGTTGCTAGGCTAGAAGTTGTGAGATTGTTATTGACATATGCTTGCCTTCGTAATTTCAAATTGTTTCAAATGGATGTTAAAAATGCATTCTTGAATGAAGAAGTGTATGCATCACAACCACCTAGTTTTGAAGATAATTTTTACCCTCATCACGTTTTTAAATTTAAAAAGACCATGTATGGTTTACAACAAACACCACGTCAATGGAATGAAAGGCTAACCAACGTTTTACAATCAAAAGGGTATGCTAGAGGTGTTTTTGATAAAAACACTTTTCATTAGAAAACATGAAAGTAATGTGATACTTCTTCAAGTATATTTTGATGACATAATCTTTGGTTCAAATAATAACTCCTTGTGTGAAGAATTTATTGCAATCATGTAGGATGAATTCGAGATGTCCATGATGGGGTGAGCTAACCTACTTCTTAGGGCTGCAAGTCAAACAACTTGAGCAGAGAACATTTTTAAGCCATTCAAAATACTATTTTGACCTATTGAAAAAGTTTGAAATTGAAAACTACAAGGAAGTTGCCACTCCAACTACTACAAATAGTTATATGGATTCAAATGAGGTTGGACAGAAAATTGATACAACCAAATAAGAGGGCTAATTGGTTATTTGCTCTATCTAACTACAAGTAGGCCAGATATCCAATTTAGTGTGTGTATATGTGCAAGATTTCAATCCAATCCAAAGGAATCACACTACAAAGTTGCAAAGAGGATTCTCAAGTATCTAAAAGGGACAATCATGATTGGATTGTGGTATCCAGGTAACTCTAAGATTAGCCTAAGTGGATTTTCAGATTCTGACTTTGCATGTCACAAATTGGATAGGAAAAGCACAAGTGGAACATGTTGTGTACTTGACTCGAGTTTGATATCATGGAATAGTAAGAAACAAGCATGTGTAGCACTCTTTATAGTTGTTGTAGAATATATTGCAGCGGGCCATTGTTGTGAACATATCATATGGCTTACGCATCAACTCTTGGATTATGAAGTGAAATTTGTAAAGGTATATTTGTATTGTGATAACACTAGTACAATAAATCTAACTAAGAATTCAATATAGCACTTTAAAACTAAAAACATTGAAAAAAGACATTACTTCATTTGAGATCATGTGTTAAAAGGTGTTATGAAATTAAGTTTGTTAAAAAAATCAATTAGTTTATTTGTTCACAAAACCATTAGCTCGTGATACGTTTAACAAGCTAAGAACTAAATTAGGAATATCGGATATGAAAAATGTGGTTTGATATATTTCTAGCATGTTAATTTTATAACTACATGTGTTGATTTCATTTAAACAGTTACTGTGTGCAGAAAGTATAATCTTACAAATTTATAAACATGTTGATTTTACAATTCTATGTGTTGATTTCACTTAAACAGTTACTGTGTGCAAGAAGTATAATCGTACACATTTTTAACCTATTAATTTTATAACTCTATGTGTTGATTTCAGTTAAACAGATATTGTGTGCAAAAAGTATGATCTGATAGACTTTTAAGTTGGTGATTTTACAAATCTATGTGTTCATTTAACTTAAATGCCAAATATTTGCATAAAACAGATTCAATAGTTGATTGGGTCAAATCCATTATCACGTGATCATGTACAATCTCTTTGTAACAGCTATTACATCAATTATTTGTTGCTTTTCAGATTGCATAGACCATTAAGCTTATATGTTGTGTGATTCTAATGTGCATGCACCTTACATGATCTAAATTGATTGATCCACTCATAAAAATTCATTGGAAATACAATGATTTATTATGATACAGAAAATCTAATGCATTTAATCTACCTTGATTACATAAACATAATTAAATACAATAATATTGCACAATTTAACTGGTTGATTTTGCATTCAATGTTTTCATCTAAAAATACTGCATTTGCAAATCTCTATCTGCATTCATCCCTTTTAGCTAAAGCAAAAACCTAAAGTCAATATGCCTAGATGTCAATAACATCGTGTTTAGTCTAAGGAGGAACACTTCACTCCTCCTACCCCAACCTCTACAAATAGTGAGCACCAAGGGAGGATTTAAATTTGGTTTGATGGCAACAAAGACAAGATCCAAGTGTTCTTAATAGAGATGACGAGAAAGCAAATTAACCTCCCCAAAATGTTTTCTCATGCATTAGCAACTCAAAAATCAAAGGCTTAAAATCCTTCCTTGAGCTCTCGAAAAAAATATACCCTAACTTAGTGACAGTGTTTTTCACCAACTTGTAGTTCAGGTTTTACTGCGTTAAGAGTGTGCAGGTGGAGATATCCAAGAAGGCATGGAAGGACGTGGTCTAAGGCAAAGAGGAGTGCAACTAAGGAAATGGGAAATTGGTTTAGTGGAGAATTCAACAAGATGTAGTACTACAAGTAGTGTCTAAGAAGGTCTAGTTGAGAAATTAGAACTTTTCATGTTTTGGACTTAAGGTGGATGAAATGTTGCTTGCAATGATTTTCACCAAAATCATTGTGCCTCTTGGAAGCAATCATTCCACTTTTGAATGAAGGTTATTGTAACACCATAGGTGGATATAACTTGGTAAAGCAAATTATAATTAAATTAAAATCTAAACATATGATACCATTCCTGAACGCCGGTAAATTTAAAACTTTAACCGCGTATAAAATAACAATACCTCATAAGTTATTGATTACAAATCCAAAATCTAAACAAACTTAAAAGAAACTTACATAACTTTCCAAAATATAATCCTTAAGTAAAATCCAAAGCTATCCCGCAACTCTGCATCTAAGCATCGCCATCATCACCTGGAGTCACATATGCTCTCGTGTGACAAGTCACATGATCATCGCCAAACACAAACAGAAAGAGTAAGTTTATAAAGGAATATACATGCATAAATAATTATATAGACACCTCACCCAAATCAATTTGACTTAGCCAATTTTTCATTTTTAAAGACTTTTATACCATGAGGTACATATTAAACTATAGTCTTAAAACCTATATTAGATTAGCACATCTATTCATATTGTGCACATACTCGACCATGGCCATAGGGATATCATATGCTTCCACGAACCTGCCTGTTCGTGGTCCAACCTCCACGATCCTCTCCATTCGTAGTCCAACCTCTACGAACCTCCCGCTCGTAGTCCAAAATGCGTGAACACATCCAGTTACAAACCTTCCCGCTCGTAACACCCTCAAGTGTGAGCACGGAATATACACACGTCCTCGCTCGTATGCCCACACAAGAGTACATCCAATATGAACCTCCCTGTCCATATTAATCATGCGCTCCAACTTAATTACGAACCTCCCCGCTCATAATACATGCAAGCATATTCCAAACCAAAGACCATCACAACTAAGCATGCAAAATACACCACAAGCACAAATTGCCACTACACTATCGCCTGGTGCAACCTAAGCACTGCCAGGCGAAGTTACAGTGCTGACCGCCTGGCGGTTCCAGTACACCGTCGGGAACCACACTTCACAAGACCCCCTATCTATAGCTATCGCCTGGTGGTCCAATCCGCAATGCCAAGCATTGCACCAGTAACGTGAACTTTACTAGTTTTAAGCACTATAATATAGATTCTAACACATCATAACCGATCATCATAAGCACAACTCAAAATACCAAATTGCGTATTCATACAATTCAACATGCCTTAACTTTACACTATCACACATCATATACATCAATCTTGTATAAGCTCACATCCATTCCCAGTTTGACTAATATCAACTTATGCAAATATCAAAGGATCCTTCCTATTCATCATAAAATTCACAAACAACAAGATCCATATTACTTTAGTACATGTTCCTATACACCAATATGATTTAATATAGCACTTCACACCTCTTATGCATCAATCATAGCTATATTCACAAGTATTCACCAATTTAAAACAAGACACACTTAACTTAGACAAGGAATACAACTTGCTCATAAGGAACTTCCAAAACATAAACTAAATATTGCCTACAACTCACTCAAAATCATATCTTACCTCAAACATCACCTAGTACAGTTCAACTATTCCAATATATGATACCCAATCAAGTTTAGCATCACCATAAAATTATATTCCATGCATTAAACCCACAACAATACCCATCTATCCATTTTACATCCTTAACCCATGCATTCACAACTAATTATTCGTCTAAGCACCTATCCCGCACCAACACACAACAAACACTCATTCGGTTGCGCTCTTTGGGTGTCGCCTAGCGGTACACCCTTGTTGTTAGGCGGTGCATCATGGTTCTTTGGTAGAACTCCGACTTTGCACCAGTGAGAAACCTTAATTCCCCAAAAAATGCGATCTAGTTATCCAATTTCACAAAAACCACATCAAGTCACGTTTCAAGCATCATACAAATCTAATTACTCATACAATTTCAAATGTACGATAGTTAAACCCTGACTATCATGTTTTGAATTCATTCTCAACCCTAACATGAACCCCTCATGTTCATGCAATCATCCAATCATCAAAACATCATCAATAGTGGAAATTCTCAATCAATTAAATCAATCCACAATCACGTAAGGGTACAAGAATTTATAGAATATCCAAAGATACCAAAGAACCCGCTAAAACGTAGAAAACGAACCAACCTAGTTTATGTCGCCTAGTGGGCCTTCATTACTGCCAAACAATTTCTTGGCAGAACCCAGAAAATAGGTTCTCACTGTATGAGTTGGCTAGCGGGCCAAGAACATTGTTATGTGGTTTCTGGGTAGAAACCCATGAATTTGATTTTTCAGCGAAAACGAAAGAGAAAAGGGTCATACAGGCTTTAACACACCACGAAACATATAATACATGAAAGGAACACATAGGTACAACTCCCCTTACCTGGATTTCCTACTCCAAAAGCACTTTTAGAATCCTTCTTGATCCGAAATTGGTCCAACCCTGGCCTTCACCCAAAAGAACTCTCCCTAGCACTTTTTTCTCTCCTTAGGTCACAATTCAATGCTCTCACAAGCCTCCCTCAGCTGCCACATGAAAATGGCTTTCTTTTTCTTCCTTAATTCAACTAACTCGCTCAATTTTTAGCCCAAAATAAATAAAAAATACTAGAAAACGGAAATAAAGAAATAAAATGTAAATGGCCATTAAATGCCATTACTTGGAGGTTTCTACTCCATAATTACCATGCTTCTACCTCTCTAGCTTCTTTAGAACTTCTAGGGTTTCTAAACTCTCCACAACTTGAAAAAAGGATAAACTCTCCACTTCTAGGGTCCCATTAGGCGATGTTTGCACGTCAGGATCTTTGAGGCGCTTGGCGCCTGGCGGTACGTGTCCCCTACCAGACGGTCTGAAAGTAGGTTTCGCTTAATGGCTTTGGAGCAGCGCCAGGCGAAACCCACTTCTAGACTGCCTAGCGACTCTAGAGCAGCGCCAAGCGATAATGCAGAGGCCAGACTTGTGTTTTGCATGCTTTGGTTGTGTGTGGTCTACAAGGCTTTGGTGATATCTCGAAGGTCGGCTTGCTAGTGTTGCTTGAGTTGTGGTTTAGAACGTATCCCTTGAGTTATGGCTTGGGATAAAGGTTAAGCACGCAGCATTCCTTGAGTTGTGGCTCAGAATGGCATCTCTTGAGTTATGGCTCGAGATGGCAGATGAACATGAGGAACTCTTGAGTTGTGGCTCGGGTTGGCAAGTGTTGCTGGTGTAAGTATGTGTGTTGTGGCGCGTATGGATGAATCCAGTTAGATTGCCCTCCTCAGTATTAAGCTGACGAGTTTGGTTGTCTTGGGAGGTTACGAATGTATTAGGAACTCCACCTGGCGTTACAGAGTGTGGTCCGTAGCATGATTTTTTGCACGTGCTCTACCAATTGTGGCTGGTAGGTGTGGCAGCAAGACATCTCGAGGTATTCATCAAAAGACGTAGAACACGGGTAACATGGTGGTGGCCATGTGATGTGGAACCAAAGGGTAGGAATTCCTTTGGTGTACTTGAATGATTTATCTGGTGTAAATATATGTATATGTTTGTTTTATTGTAAGCTCACCCTATATGCTTGTGTTTGGCGATGATCGTGTATTACATTACACTGAGTAGATGATGTTGCAGGTGGATCTGGTGAGGCATAGAGCCTTTTATCAGAGTTTTTATTATGTTTTTGAATCAGTTGTAAACTTTTACATTATGAGACTTTGGTATTGTAATTAAGTTTAAAATTATGGATTTTGGAATAAATTCGGAGTTAATAAATGTTTTGATTTTTTCATGTTTTTAGGAAATGATATTTTATTAAATGAATTTTATTTATTATTTTCTTATTTTATTATTTAAATTCGTGATATCCGGTCAGGATGTTACATTCATCACCTGCATTTAACTTATTTAATTCAAGAGGGTTCTCCCAAGGTCCATAATTTCATTAAAAACAACATGCATAAATTCTTTTACATTTAAAGTTCTTTCATTAAAGACTCAATATGTTTTACTAGTATGAGAATATCCCAAGAATATGGCTTCATCTGCTTTAGAATAAAATTTTCCCAAATTATCTTTTCCATTATTTAATATAAAACATCTACATCCAAAAATCTTTAAATACTTAGGAGTAATAAGCATTCTACCTTTAAATAGTTCATAAGGAGTAATTTCAAGATATGCCTAATAAGCATTCTATTCAAAACACAACATGCAGTACTTACATCATCAACCCAAAAATACTTAGGAACATTCTAACAAGTTCCTCTAAAGATCAATTTTTCCTTTCTACAATTCCATTTTGTTGTGGAGTTCTAGGTGTAGAAAAATCATGTGAAATGCAATTTTCCTAAAAAAAAATCAAAATATTCCTTTTGAAATTCACCTCCATGATCACTTCTCAAAATTTTGATTTTCAAACCATTTTCATTTTGAATCAATTTTGCAAACTTCTTGAAAGCTTTGAATGCTTCACTTTTCAATGTAAGAAAGAAAGTCTATGTGAATCTTGAGTAATCAACAATTACAAGAGCATAAAAATTTCCACCAAAGATTTTTATCCTTTGAGTCCTTATGGTGAATGGTTCAGTAGTCACTTTCAAATATAACTTTAAGTCCTTTATCTCAAAGTTGACTAATACTTAGAAGATTGTGGTTTAGTCCTTCAACAAGTAGGACGTCCTTAATCTCTAAGGTATCTTCCCTACCAACATTATTGGTTCCAAGTATCTTGCCCTTGTTGTTATTCCCATATGTGACAAAGCCTTATTCCTTTCTTTTGAAATTTATAAATTTCTTCTTATCTCCAATTACGTGGCTTGAACAACCACTGTCAAGATACCATATAGACTTTCTAAATTTTGAAGATTCCTACAAATAGAAGAAAAAGCTTTTAGGTCCCCAACAACATATTTGGGTCCTTAGGGTTAGAGATACAACAAAATCATTTAACAATAGGCACTCATGTATATTTTCCAAATGGAATACCATAATGTTTAATGTCACATTGGTTTTTCAAAAAATTTACCACTTGTTGCATCTTGAAGTTGCTTCTCAAGACTATTAATATCAAACATGTAACTTTTACAAGATGCAACTTAACATTTGTAGTTTCTTAATTTTCTAAAATTGAAATTTTATTTTTCAAAACTACTTCTTTAAGAGAGATTTTTCAAATTTATTTTGTATATCTTTAAAATCATTTTTAATTTTTTTATGAGCAACATCTAATTTACTAGATTTATGAAGTAGTTGTTGAAATGCATCATACAGATCATCATAATCATTATTGTAGCCAGAGACACTTATTTGGCTTCTAGATGATTCATTGTTGGCCATTAAACAAAAATGTGCATGTTCATCTGAATCACTTGAGTTTGAGGAGCTTAAGTCATTTTCATCCCAAGCAATAAAAGCCTTTTTCTTGAAAAATTTTATTCCTTTCTTTTCTTCACTTCTCTTGCCATTTGGACAATCTGCTTTGACATATCCTATTTCTCCACATCCATAGCACTTGAAGTTTGATTAAGACCCTTGATTCTCAATTTTATTGCTCTTGATCTAACATTTTCCTTTGACCTTCATAAATTTTGGGAATTTCTTTATCATAAGGCTCAAGTTCTCGTTATCGTCGTAGTGTTCATCTTCTTTGGGCCTTTTGCCTTTGACAATCTCAGCCTAGAATGTAATGTTTTTCTTTCTTCCTTGATATGTGTGAATCGTTTTGCACGACAAAGATGGTTTCCCCTACATTCGAAACATCTCGTAATCATGAATCAATAAGTTCTTCCGAGCACGTTTTACATCATTTGTTCCTTCGTGGGTTAATATTAATATCTCCAACATTTCTCTCGCACTAGTGCAAACAAATATCTTGTAAAACTCATCAAGGGTTAAAGTAGACAAAATTATATTTCTTGCCCTTACATTATATTGGGCTCTTCTACTTTTATAGTCCATTGAGTAAAGGGTTGAGCTTCTTGAACATTATAAACAGTTATAACAGGAATAAACATACCATTTACAACAACATCTGAAATACTCCAATCAACAAATTCCAAAAATATTTGCGTCCTAATTTTCCTAAACAGGTAATTTCACCAACAAAAAGTGGAGATCTATTAATAGAAGTACCCTCAGCAAAAGTTTGATTTGTCTAACCATTTTGAATTTGTTTTGAAAAACTATCAATGCAAGCTTTGATACCAATTGTTAGAATCGCGCAGCGGAATGTTTGCGTAGGACAACAACCAAGATGAGGGTGAATTGGTTTAATTAATAAAAAACAATGCTACAAAAATTTTCCCAAAATTTACCATTTCAATTAAAAATTCTTTCCTTTAATGTAACTAAAGATTAATAAAGACAATAGGGAAAGAGAAGATTAACACAAAGTATTTATACTAATTCAGATCAAAGACCTTACGTCTAGTTGTTAATCTCTTAAACGGAGAGATTAACTTAATCATTATGATAATCGATTATCACAATGCGTTTTTTGAAAAGCAAAAAAACATTCCCAGAGGTTAAGTGCAAGCTGGTGTCTTATGAATTTCTAAGCTAACTTTTACATATTAAATACAAACAAGAACTTATTACAAGAGGCTTTAAGCAATAACAAAATGATCTTTCAATATTTGCTTGAGATTCCTTGTGGTTGTCATCATCAAAATCTTGTAACACAATTCTTCTTATTTTGTCAGCAATTATCAACAGATTTTACTGATAAATTTTACAAGAATTTATCAAAATCCAAAACAAAAAATGTGTCACTATTTCTATCGACGAAATCTACTAACATATAAATTCATCAATAATAATAATTATTATTATAAATTATTAATGAAATTTATGAACAAAATTTACGGATAAAATTTAATGATGTACATCCGACTTAATCCATTTGTAATACCGACCATTCTTGTAATGGTAAAAGGAAACATAAGGAAAGTAAATACGAAATATTACCGTAAAAATAAATTTTAATACTGAAATAAAAAATAAAAAAATCAATAATCAGTAATTTTTTCTTCATCCATGCACACATCATAAAGGTGAGTGACGCAAAATTGCAAGGCTCCACAAAAAGAAAGAAACCAAGAAAGGTAATTCAATACACTTATAACTGGTAGGGACTGCAATTAACTATTGCAACAATGATGCTATACGTAAAATTTATACAGTATAAATAAAAATACGTTGTAAATTTTGTTGTTCTTAAAAATATATAATAGGTTCTATCAATCAAATTAGAATGACCATCAATTGTCTATGCAAGTGTCACCTGTATTGTCAAATCAGTGAAAGAGAGCACTCAATAACAAAATATGAAATGAAACGTGAAAGTGAAATTCGTACTATTAATTTTAGAACTGGAAGACTAAATTGGTGTATCCAAAAAATAAAATTAAAATCATCATTGGGATATTGTACAAGAATAATAGTGTGATTAAACTATTTTTAAATTCATCTTTAAGCCTTTATTTTCCTTATACTTTCTTTTGTTCGGTGATGAAAAAGGAAAAACATCACTTTGGAATGCTTTGAGGACAAAAAAAGAGTTAACTTGGTTTAATAAGAGAATGGGAAAATTTTTATAAGTATATATGAAATTGATTTAATTGAATCAATAAAGGTTGATAATTTATTTTGTTTAGCGTAGTATCGTAATTGTTAATATATGTATTTTTTTAATATAAATATAAAATAAATTATTTATTAATTGTTAATAATTATTATTATTATTAATTAAAAAAGTGTAGATGTGAATCAACCATTTCTGTTCATTTCACGCGCAATTTTCTGTTTCAAAATTTTTCTATGATTGCTATCAAATCAGATCTAATAAATCACTCATATCAAAGAAAGTAGAAGATTGTTTGGTTTGGGTATGAAAATTGCATGATTTTGATTAACTTTATCAGCACAAATGAATGAAATATAAATAATTAATTTTTTGAATTAATAGATGTTGATAATTTATTATCTAGTGAGCCGTCAAAACCGTACTTATACTTATAGCTCTTTTTTAAAATATAAACAATGTTTTTGAATAAAATGAACAAAAAAAAGAGTACATATTATTTTCGGTCTTTCCTTTTGTTCACAATGTCTCTTTATTAACATGAAAAACATGTATGAAAGTAAAATTGTTAAAAATTTAAGTAGTATTAAATTAAGAAATTGTTAAACGATAAAAGTTTTTATTTTGAACAGAAATAAAAAGATGAGTGATATAAAAGAAAACAAAACCCACAAATATTAAATTTAAAGTTTTATGACGAAAATGATACTAATTTTTTTATGTGAACAGCTATTTTTTATATATAATACTCTCAGATCATTTAGGAATCTTTAAATACGCATTCGTCCCTTAATTCTCTAATCCGTATTTTAAGAATAAAATCATAACAAAGTTTTAAACTCTAAAATGAATAATATTTTAAACCCAATCGTTCTTGGATCGGAACAATAATCATATACATTAAAGAAGGTCAATCTTCTCGATCTATTTAAGTAAAAAAAGAAATTAAGGTACAATTAATCTAATAATCGACAAAATAATACTGTGATGTTGTGTTTGAAAATTTTGCTCCAAAACATCTAAAATGACGAAAATAAAATCCAAATTATTCCTCCGAAAAAGTAAACACTTATCCATACCAAACCAAGTATAAGACAAGGAGAAAAGAGTGATGGTGCAAGAAGAAACACGCATGAATGGGCCAGTATGATACACTAAAAAATGTCTATACTAGAAATTGAAATGGTTGGCATAGGTGGTGGGAGCAATGTTGTGGACTGAAAGGGGAAGAAAAACAGAAGGGGAGACGACAGCATGATGAGAGGCATTGATTTGAGGATAGATTATATTCCATATTCCATATTCCATGCACGTATTCTTTCGTTCTTTTAGATTCTCTGACGTACTCAAGATTCATGCAAGACCAATTATCTTCCCTCACTTCATTGCTAATCCAATTCATACTCTTTTCACCCTTAACAACACAACCTAATATCCTATACTTTATCCTATATGCATGCCTATATGCACATTCTTACATTCTTCAACAATGCTTTTTTTCTTTTTTTCTGAACAATTTTAAATCACAAACCCCAGATGTTGTTTATTCAAGGGCACTTTCCTTATTTTTTGAAAAAATTAAAATGTTAATTTTTATTTATTGAGAAAAACATTTTAAACCAGTAAAAATATATATAATAGGCTATATTTTTTTAAGTTATTAAATATTCTCTGTAATAATTAAATATTACCAACTTTTCATTTAGTCTCTCTTTTTTTTAGGTATTCTTTTAGGGGGAAAACCAATAAATATAATAAAATCTCTATGCATATATATCGGTTAAAGATTGAGATATAAATAATAAAAAATAATTAATTTTGTTTTGAACTTCGGAAATTACAATTAAATAAAAATTATAAATTTTCAAAATGCGACATTTAAAAGGGGAGGGAATAGTGCAAATTTTATCTAACTAATCATCAAATTGAAAATGAAGTTAATACATCTTTTTATTTTATTAAATGATACAATTTCATGGACACCACACTCTTGTCTCTTCCACCATTTCTCTTCCAATCCATCATCACACAAAGAACCAATCTCGCGCGCATATCTTAATTAATTATATTGCTGGAGCAAAAATCTAATATCTTTTATATTTCTTGCGATTGAAACAAATATCAAACTATTTTCAACAAATCACACGATAAACCTCTACTAGAAACTGTAACGTCCAATTAGATCGATGTTATAACTATCATAATTTTCATTAAATAACTGTAAGGGGTGGGTATGGATATGTGAAGATCAAATCTAGATTCATTTTAAATTTAAATAATTGGATGAAACTTTGGATCCAAATCTATGTTTATTGAAGAACCAAGTTGGATACTTTTGAAACAAAAATCTAAATATTTGTATGAAGATTTAAATTTAGATTTACATATTTGGATAAGTTCAAAATTTAAAATTGATATTTTATAAAAGAAATTTAAATGAATTTTGTAAGATTTATGTCATCGACCCGATTCAACCCATCTCAATCCTTAGCTCAGTCCAACTAACCTTAACTTGATCCAACTCATTTCAATCTCTAGTCCAGTCCAACTAACCTCAACCCTTGGCTCTAGCTAGCCCATCTCTATCCTCGGCTTCAACTAGTCCATCTCGACGTTGGTTTAGGCCACACCTTCTCAATATTTGACTCAGGTCAATCCGTCTCTACCTTTGATCTAATCCAACCCATCTTGATCTCGTGCCCATGTTAGCTAGTCTCGATCTTTCGATCAAGCCCGACTCAATCGAATTTTACTAAATTTTTTGTTGGAGAATTCGACCGAATATCTAATGGGACCAACTAGACATAATTCAAGCAAATTTTGGTCTAAGTTGAGTTAGTTGAAATTGGCCAAATTTTGGCCAAGGCCAAATCAATCGAATTTAAATCGGGGTCAACTTCAACAAATTTCGGCTAGAGCCGATTTGGCCGAATTAGGCTAAGTTTCGATTGATGTCAACTTAGTTGAATTTGGCTAAATTTTGGTCAGGACTGATTCAGTCGAATTTGGCAAAATTTTGACCAAAGCTGACTTGACCGATTTCGGCCAAAGTCGATTTGACCGAATTTGACCAATTTTTGGACGAGGTCGACTAAGCCAAATTTGGCCAAATTTCGTCAAGAAGAATTAGCTAAATTATGATTGAGACTGTCTTGGCAGAATACAACAGAATTCTGACTCGGGTTGATTAAGATTAAGATATTTCGAAGATGTTGTTAATATTGAAGATGTACAGTTTGTTTTTATTTTTTAATTATGTTTATGTTTTCACACAAGGTATTTATAAAGTCTTTCTAATTCAACAAACAATATATTATAAAAGTTAAAATCAAGTATAAAAGTTCTTTTTAAGTATTTTTAATCAATTATGTTTATCTATAACTAATTAAAACACTACGAGAAAATTTTTAAATAATGACCAATTTTAGTGACCAATAATTATTAGTAACTATAGTGATGAATTTAGATATCAATTTACAAAACTAAGAATTATTGGTTACTAAAATAATCACGATTATGGATAAAAAATTATAATTAGTCACTAAATTGGCCTTTAAAATTAACTACCATGGTTTTGGCTACCAAAGAAAAATTGTTACTAAAAATTAGATACCTAAATTTTAGCTACCAAAATGAATTAGTTTCTAAAATAATATCTAATTAATTAGGGGTTAAATATGTTTTTGGTCCCATAACTTTCAATGAATTTTGGAATTAGTCCATCTCAAAACCTTGGATCAATTTAGTCCTTCATCTTTCGAAATATGTGGATTTAGTCCTTTTAATCAAATTTTGTTAAGTTTATTTGACATTTCAAACGCGTTTCACAATAGTATTTGACTTAACATTAAAATAAAAATGTGTCAAACAGTATAAACAACTCAAATACAACCCTGAAGTGCGTACGAAACATCAAATAAACCTAACAAAATTTGATTAAAAGGATTAAATCCACACATTTCAAAAGGTGAAGACTAAATTGACCAAAGTTTCGAAATGGACTAATTCTAAAATTCACTAAAAGTTAAGGGACCAAAAACATATTTAACCCATTAATTAGTGCCAATTATAGTTTTTTTATTTATAATAGTGACTATTTTACTAACAAATAATTTTTAATTTTGTAAATTGGTATCTAAATTTGTCACTGTAGTGATGTACTGAGTAGGGATGTTAAAAAAATCCGTACCCATGGGTATCCGCGGATAAAACCCGCAACGAGTAGAAAATAAATATTGAAAATGGATACCCGCAGGTAACGGGTATGGATATTTTTTATACATGTATGTTAATGAGGCGGGTACGAGTATCATAGTATCTGTACCCATGATATCCGTACTCGCTATACTCTAATTTAAATTAAAAAATTAAAAAATTAAAAACTTTGATTAAAATATTAACACATTAATTTTGAATGAGTTATTTTTTATCAACTGGTTTTAAAAAATCTCCATTTATTTGTAAAATGTCATTCAACACTATTTAAATGGGTTATTTGCACTTTGATTAAAATTTATAAATATTATGCATTATATTTTTATTTGAATTTATATTTAAAATTTAAAATTTGTTGTTAAATATTAAAATTTTCTTTTAATAAAATACCCACGAGTACCCGTGGATATTCGTGGAGTTTAAGAAAATATGCGGATACCCGCATAACGGATACCCATACGGATATAGGTACAGGTATGGGACGTATATTTATCCAGTGGGTAGGGTATATGGGAGCTAATCCTCATATTCTACCCGCCCCGTTGACATCCCTAATATGAATAACTATTTTCGGTTTCTAAAGTTGATTTCTAATTAAAGATTTTCTTACAATAAAGTGTATTTTAGAGGATTTAGAATAGTATAATTGATTATCTAGTTTAATAATTAATTAAAACATAAAAAAGTTTTAAGTGTTTTCAAATTCTTAGAAGAATTATAATCAAATATAATATTTCATAATCAATTAAATTTGTTATATACAATTAATAAGAAACTAATATGTTTAATCAATTATTAGGGACGGACGACATCATGTAGAATATGAATAAAGTATTTATTTATTACCACCTTATTTAAAACAATTTATCTTGTTACCCTTACCCACGTGTTTTTTATATATCTACAAATATTTTTACATTTTATTTTTTCTAACTTTAAATTAATTTATTTAAAAATAATTATTTAAACTATGAAATTTAGATTAAAATAATAATTTTGTAGTAGAATTCAAATCAAATTAGTCATTAAAATATTACCGCAAATAAATTTGGTCATTCTAAGAGTTAAATGTAAATGAATTACACCAAAATAACAAAAATTTGGTCTAAATAAAAATTAGGCAAATATTTGGGCTGTTTGTTGAAAATATTATAATGAAAAAGTATTAACCAAAATTTATATATATGTTTAAAAAAAAAACTGTGATTATCATTTGAATTTTCAAAGTTAAAAATAAAAAAATATTCGAAAAATTTGTTCTACTACATTTCTAAAAGTTTAAAAAAAATAATGAACAGATTGCATGAAAATCTAAACATTTATGTTCTTTAAGTTCAGACTTAAGACAAAATATTAGGTGTAAAGTAGAAATTAGGTGAAACAAGGAATCATGTAGGGTTGTTTTTGAAAATAAACAAAACTATATGGCTGTGGTGGTGGTGGTGGGGGATAGAGAAAGTCAACAATGAAAATCATGATTCGTAACCAAAGTTAACTAATAGGGATTTTAGGATTGTTCTGTTGCTGCTTGCAGTGACGGGAACCCTTACCTGAACTTTAGGTATCCCTCACCAACAAACATCATAGTACAATTCCCATTGACCGTATAGTTATGCGTCGCAACGTAAGCACTCATGTGATTAATATTTGTTGGCATATTGTTTGATAAACTCTAGTAGTTGGTAACCGCTCCACTGTTAGATGTAGAGGCGACAATATGATGTGAATTTTGTGGCTGGAAATAACATATTATCAAGAAAATTAGAGGCATGTTACGAGGTTCTCAACTCATACTTCACTACACAGATCATATTTGAAAAAAAAAGAAAAAGAGAAAGTCATATTCGTTTGCGACTTGGACTAGCTCATAAGTATAATCAATTAAGTTGCACAATTTACACAGCTAAATAATTATTATTGTTAAAAAATTATTGTACCAAGAATTTTTAGGGTTGAATTGTGTCACCACCTATCATTAAAAACTATATAAATGAGGAAAAACAAAAACATAGGATCAAATCAAATTTATGCTAAAAAAACATTCAACAAAACTCTTATAAATGAAAAGTTATACAAAATAAAAATAGGGAAGTTGATACCTATTATGGAAAAAAATCCATAGTAATAAAATAAAGAAGAACATTATCATTAAAAACTATATAAATGATGAGGAAAAACAAAAACATTGGGTTCAAATCAAATTTATGCTAAAAATCATTCAACAAAACTCTTATAATGAAAAGTTATACAAAATAAAAATAGGGAAGTTGATACTTATTATGGAAAAAATCCATAGTAATAAAATAAGGAAGAACATTAAACTAAATAAAATTTAATTTATTTTTAATTCCAAAGTTAGCATAATTATTTATACAATTTGATCTTGATCATACGTTTCGCCAGAGTCAAAATAATATACTAAAAAATTACATTTTGTCATTGTCATTATTACAACAGGAATATATCTAATTGTTCATGTTCTTTTAAATTATTTGAACATATCAACAATTAAATCAAAACTAAAATTTTCGACTATTTCTTTTTCATGTAAATAATCATATTGTATACTTGAAAACTATCTCTCATTTTATTTTAAAATCTTGCTTTAGTAAATAAAAAAAAATTAACTTAAGTAAAATATACTTATTATTTTTATTAAAGATTGACATAATTCAAATATGATTGATGAATTGTTTAAATTTAAATGGTTAAGAACATTGACAATAATATGTTGAATATGATATTAGCAAATTAGTAATAGAATTGTTAAATAATAACAAATAAGCAAATAAGTACAAAAAGTAAAAAAATCATTATAAATATTTTCATACTTTTCAATTTTATAATTTATCTGACTTTTATCTCTAAGAAAATTAATTTTTTAAATACTCATATTTTAAAACAACAAAAATATATTATTATATATTAAAACAATATACATATTATTATATATAAATGAAACGAAGATCTAGCGATGCAGACTAAGGACAAGAAAAACACGGTAGAACCACATCTTAAGCACAAACTCTATAATCACAAATCATAATCTTTATAGACAAGATAATAACAATAAGTTTTTCATAAAAAAAATGTGTTGATACCAAGATAGGCAGTGAAACTTCCCATGTATTTTCCATGGCTCTCTTTGAAAGTACCACCAAAACCAACATTCATAGGACATCCTTTAGCAGCAATATCATTATGCATGTTTTTCTTAAAAGATTTACCCGACCTTCGTATGTGCCAATGAGTGGTGCGTGAAGTTGTATCAAAGTTCAAACCTTGTGTGCTTCCTCATCCTTTGTAACATCCAAATAATATATTCAATAATTATTATAGAAATTTCTTTCACAAAAGACTACTTGGTGTATTAAAAAAATTGCAAAATATTATCATAATAGAAGTGAAAATCAAACCTATAAAAGCATATTAAACTCGGAACAAGATTTTAATTGCCATGTTGCACTAAAATAAAAATATGAAGAGTATTACTCGGAACCTTCGCTAGAATAGTATGATTCATGTATTACCTTATGCATGTATCATCTGATTAGTGCATTTTTCTATATTGCCTAACACTTCGCTTAGGGCACCAAGCAAATTGAACTTGTCTATTGAGACACACGTCTAATTAGTATATTACTCATTTTTCACTCAATGAGCTTAGTTTGTTGCCCAAAGCACCTATCGTCTGATGATTGACTTATCTAATGCTTCTATTGTTTATAATTCGTTTGGAGGACCTTGTCTCACTACTGTCTAACACATTGAAAGACCTACTTTAACTAGTGCCTGAGTTGGATTTTTCTACAAGATGAAGTTGTTTTTAAGGTCTTATTTTGTGCCAAATTCAAGGACATTTTGACATGAGATAACCTTAAAGATAACCTTAGAGATATATTGAAGTTTATACACTTAAATATTATCTCTATTCCCTTAAATCTCTACATATAATTTGCATAAAATGTTGTGCCAAATCTACAATAGAAGCCAGCTTTACTTACATTTCAAGATTTGCAACAGATGTGGTATTATGGAACTTCAACGTGGCTGAACAAGCAACTAAAGCCCATGAAGAAATATTATAAACAAAGAGCTCTACTACATCTTCCAAGGCATAATTGACCACATCATACACCATCCACCACCACTTCGCTCCATATCTTGAATGGTCTTCCTCATGGTAGACTAATCCCACGAGGTTGATACTCTTGTAAATTTATAGTTGATTCAAATGTAATGTTGAATAAACATATTATTCTTTTATTTTTATGGCGAAACACATTCTATTTATTCCTTTTTTAATTTTGATTTATGTTCTTATGATTGTTTATAACAGTTGTTGAATTCAATCTTATATCTTTTATTAGAATTCTTAATAGGTTTCTGACCCATTTTACCTGTAGTATTTCAAAGAATGTAGTTTCTGAAATTGAAAGTATGTTTAAGATAGAGACTATATTAGATTTTTTATAATGTGTGTGTGGGCTTAAACAAGCTGACTTGTCTACATATCCATTTCTATTCATGGTTCATGAATCCTGAATCTTTTATGATGTTTCCCTCAAAAAGAAAAATCTGCAAGTGGTATTAAAGTCATTAGTTCATTGTGCATATATAGGTCGAGTACACCTCGACCCCTAAATGGATAAGGACACCTCAGCCTGCACTAAGAAACCATAGACACATACACCAATATTGCAGTACGAATCCACATAAGCAAAAGGACAGATCACAAAAGGATTAAGGATAAGTAAACACATTAGTAAACCATAAAATAAGGTAATTCTATGAACCTTAGGCCCAACAAGCACGGCCATCCAGGTACTATATATAGTTACGAGGTATGTTAGTGGTTCATTTATTGCAATATCACTATCTTACTATCAATAACTGACTTGAGTGTTAGAGTGTTTTTGCATACTCCCCCGTCGAGGTCATATCACCCTCATCGAAAGAGAAAACCCCGACACATGTGGTGAAGAAGACTTGTTATCTAGAGAATGGAGAGAAGAGTGGAAATTATATTACTTGATACATCTTGGCTTAGACAAAAAATTCGTGTACCTCTTAGCCTAACAAGAACATTTATTTTTGTGATTGATTCGAACAAGAATGATGTACAAATACGAAGCGATATGAAGAATCTATGTGTTGTGGATTCTTTGCATTCAAGTTCTCAAGTTTCAAAAATATGAAATCGATTAAGTTTAATCATTGATGATGTTACACTTGTAAATTAGTTTTAATTAAGTAAAATAAATACGTTTTATTAAAATTAACTTTCCTTTAGTTAGGCATGTAGATAAGTTTGAAAGCGAGCTATGAACAAAATCATGTTGCTTAGACAAAGTGTTCAACATTGTTAACATGCGTAGCAAGTACAGAAACAAAAGGGAAACCGGTATTCAAATCATGTCATATTTTGAACATCCTTTTCTAATTTTTCTTCCTAGTAGTAATCAATGACCTTAATTGAATTTGATTTATTTGTTCAGAATATCTTTGACAAATGGATTCTAACATTTGATTGCTTTGTTTTAAATGGGTACCGTTCCTATTCCATTCAAACTTGCCACCATTTTCTGGTAACATTTAGTTTCACGTACCCATGTGTTTTACAATTTGGCTCAAGTAGTTTTCTTGTTGAAAGGGATGCTTTGGACTTTGCATAAAAAGTTTGACTGCGAAAAAAATTTTGACTGCTCAATGCCAACTTACAATCAAGACACTAAAACCCAAACTTAGCACTGTAGCCCTTATTTTATGTTTGCCAAGTTAATATGCTTCCAAGGAGTTTTAATTTTCTTTATTTGATATATCATTTGAATTGTCTCTGATATGTCTAAAATTCAAGATCGTGGTAAATATCAAAGTATTTATCTCTTTTATTTTTTTATTTTTAATAATATTTCAAAAGATAGATTTTCTTAATAATATTTCAAAAGATAGGGTCCAACATATGTTCTTATTTAAATGACAATTGGGGTTTTCTTCCTGCACCCCCAATATTTATTCTGCACCCCCAAGTTTTTCTTAAAATCCAAAACTATCCTTGACCAGTTTTAAATTTTAAATCAGTCACTTCTCTCTCTTTTTAAATGAAAACAACTCCTTCACTTTCTTTTAACCTAACAGCGTTGTCCTTAACCCCAAACCCTTGGCCTCACTTTCCTTGCTCGCCCCTCAAGTCACTCTTCACTGGTTTTGTTCTCTATGGTCTTTCCTCTTCCCCACTGTTGCATTCCTCTACATTAACACATGTAATGTTGATGTCCCTTCGTAGTTTTTCATTTTTCGTTGTTGTTGCCATGTTTTCCATGCATCTATAGATAGGTATAAGCATCATTTACTTGATTGGAGTATAGATTTATGGGTAACAATGCCTAAAACGTAAACCATAAACCGGAAGTCAACTTTCGCAAGTGATTTAATTTTGGAAGTCGACTTCCGTAAGTCACAAGATGCCGGAAGTGGATTTCCGTAGACCACGATAAATTCCAAAAGTGGACTTTCGTAGACCACCTTGAACAACGTGAAAATGACACAACTGGAAGTCGACTTCCGTAAGCCATCAATACCGGAAGTCAACTTCCATAATTTAAACTGTGAGATGAGTGACTTCCGTATTTGAACATGACTTTCGTAGTTGAAGGTGACTTCCGTAAGAGATGAGTGATTTCTGTTTGAGAAGAGTGACTTCCGTAAAAGAGGAGTGACTTCCGTAATTGTTGTGCCCGAAAGTGGACTTTCGTAGGTGTGTGAAAAATATCACCGGAAGTCGCCTTCTGTAAGCACCTAGTTGACTTCTAGTGAATGGAATTGGGCAATGTTAGTTTTACTCACCAGATGTCGACTTCCAAAAATATTCGGTTTTGGATGTCGACTTCTGGTTGATGGTTTTTTTTTTCAATTTAAAATTTTTATGATTTATTATTTTATCATTGTTATATAATTTTTAGGGTTACGTTGTATTTTTTTGTAGTTAATTTTAATGTCCGGAAGTCCACATCTGTTTTACAGACACTTCTGGATGTCTACTTCCGGAAGTTGGGATGTTTTTATTGTGTTCCAGAAGTTGACTTCCGCATATGGCTATTGGATGGGAAAATGACTTCCGTCAAAGCTATCTCCACATCCATAGAACATTAAAAATCTAGTTCAGTCTTTTTATTTTTTTCATCTAACATTTCAGTACCTCAAACATAAAATTATCAAATATAAACTTATCTGACATAGGCCTTGCAATGCGTACCTTTATTTTGAGATGAAATGAAGCAAAGTGGTTAAATAGCAGTGGACCCTGGACTGCAAAATCCACACTTTAGACAACAACGAAAATTCTTTTAAACTCTACAAGTGCAAGTGAAAGTGAAAGAAGAGGAAGAAATACTTAGGAGTGCAATGGGTACATATATACAAACACTATCAATTAATTCAAGTAGTTAACTACCTCTACTACTTCATAATTGTTTAATTATTATGTTTACCTAATTAACTTTTATGTATTTATTTAAATTTTCAAGGACGAACATGAATTTTTGGAGGTGCAAAAGAAATAGTAGGGTGCAGGAAGAAAACCCCATGACAATTTATGGTCAACAATATTGTTTCCTACATTTTTATCATACGCATGTCTACTAACAAAATAAAATAACGTGTGGAGTTGGAATAACTATTTATCGTACTGAAAACAATATGAAGGCCCAATTCTAAACATGCGGGTGAGATCCAACCAACTACAACTCTCACCACGAGGTCCAATCCTAATTCCGACAAGACCTTCATAAACGGAAGCTAACAAAAGTAACATAATGCAATTTTTTAAAATACTTAAATATATTAAATCGAATTGATTTGATTTTAAATTATTTTATTATTAAAATGTCTTGAATTTTAATTTTTTGGATAAACTATTTTAATTATTGGAAAAAAATTAAATATCAAGCAATTTTTAATAATTAAAAATATTAATAAGCAATTTTTACATCTAATGTTTATTTCATTATTTGATGATTATTTTATCCCACTTACTAGTATTAGGATTTGCTTGGTGGATTTATTCTAGATTACCTTTTCATTCCTTTTTAACTGTGATAAAATCTTTATATTTTTCAATGGCGCAAATATGCTCTCTTTTATTTATTAATACTCGTATTATTATATTCCCGATTAATCATAAGTAACAATTTTTCTGTTTAAGGCATTGGATCATCATCGATTATTTCATATTTTTCCACATTCTATTGTCAAGATTCATCTTATACTACAAAAAAATTGATAACTAGTGGAGGTTTTTTTTTTTGATCTGTGGAGGTTTTCACCCTCTGCAAATTAATTTGCGGAGGTTTTTTAAACCCCTACAGTTAGAGTTGTCACAAACTATTTGCGAAGGTTTTTTAAACCCCTACACTTCACACAGGTTGCTTTCATTTGCTCTCATTCTAGAGTACCCCTAATGAAAAGCATTGCCATCTATAATATTCGAGGCCTTATAGCATCTCACATGTGCATTCATCCCTTGTCATATAGACCATCCCAAGCATGCTCAAACACAATAGAAGCAGCAACACTCTAATAATTTTAAGCACATGATCTTATGCACCAATGCAATTTAATATTGACACCCATGCCTTCATATGTGACTAACCCAATTCTCCATATGTGACTAATCCAACATAACATTCAAATTGATAGAGACTTACCACATAACCCAATCATGCTTCATTAGAAGTTACTTGAACTTATCAATAGCTTATTCATGTATTTTACAGACTTCAAAATCAACAATATTAAGTAATGTATATCTCTAGCTATTGATCTCCAAATCCAATCTCCACCGTTCAAAGTGAAGAACCACATGTTATGGACCACCTGTCAAATTTCACCTTAATTGGATGGTTAACGAACCGGGAAATGCAGTTTTACAAAAACTGCGCGAACCAGAAAAATTGGTGGCGCCTAGCTCCAAGAATCAGTAGCCTGGCGCCTGGCAGTACAAACCCAATGCTGGGCAGTTCCTATTCCTCGAAAATATGAAAAACAACGTCTTTCGTGAATCGGAACACCATGCCTCTCTGGTATGGCGCTTGGCGGCCAAATGCGTGCCGCCAGGCGATTCCTGCACCTGCGAACCTTACCCCCTTCACATCAACTCTGATTTCCATCAATTTCTGACTCCATATGATACGATCCCAGTTATTGGGATTACGGTTCATCCCTAACACTTCCCATTCACGAATTCATTCACATTTTCCCCTTAGATTGCTACCACTATAGAAATTCCCAATTCATCAACCCTAAGATAATTTTCCTACTATTTCATCCAATTTAGCCATCAATTAAATGAATTTCAATGATGTTTGACATCCAATCACCCTTTAACCATTAAAATTTGCTTTCCCTCCTATTAGAGTCATTCCAAAACATCCAGAACATCAAAATCGAACAAAAATTGGTTCGCATCGCCTGGCGGGTCAATTTCCACCGCCAGGCCGTTCATAGGAAAACCCAGAACTGGGTTTCGTGGCTTGCATCGCCTGGCGGTCAGTGACGTGCCGCCAAGCGATTCCTCTGCAGGAACTCAAAATTTCATATAATTGGGTTGAGTTGCCTGGTGATGGTTCATCACTCGCCAGGCGGTTTCTAGAAAATTCCAGAAACATGAAGAGTACATGAAATAAGTAGTGTATATGCATCCAATTCAATATACAATTCATACAATTAACGACGTGAAGTAAAACGCAAGGTCCAACTCCCTTAACCTAGTTTCCTTAGCTTATTTGGAATTGTTGTGAGTTCCCCTTTGATCACCAATGATCTTTCTTTGACTCTCTCAATGCAGCTCCTTTCCTCACTCAATCCTCACAAAACTCTCAATTTTTGTACTCTGTTTTCTAAGCACAATGACAGCCATGCAAAACCCTTCTTCTAACCTAGAATTGGCCTTTTAATGGTGCCTTAACGCTAGGTTATTGACCAAAAACGAAATTGAGGCTTAATGGTAATGTTAATTACCATTCAATGGTTCATTATAGTTTGTTTTTCAGCCACCATTGGTTGTTCCTTAGCCAGCTAGGGTTTCCATGCCCTTTCACCTTCAAGCTAAAGGAAATTTTGGCAAAAAGAGAGTTTAATTTGGGTTCACCAAGGTTAGAACCCATAACCATGCCAATGTCAAACCATGTACAACCATTTAACCAATTCATGTCTTATGATGATAAATATAATTGTATGATTATATTATCACTCAACATGCTCTAGCATATTATTAAAAATAATAATAATTAAATAACACACAATTGGCATACATAGGACTTGAACCCAAGTCCTCTCACACATTTAAATACTCTCAACCACTTGAGCTAGTACTTTTCCATGTCATAGAAATCTGCATTAAATTCCTTAAGGGCTCCTACTACCCGCATTTATTAAATAATTATTTAATTAATTATTTAAATTTCTCGAGTCTTACATTCTAGCCCTTGGCGGCTGCTAGAAGAAGGGTCACCTGGGTTACAAGTTAGAATTAGGAGTAGTTAGCAAGTAGCTAGTTAGTTTTAGTTTGGTGACAAGCAATATGAAGTCTGAAATTCGACAATTGATATGCCTAATTCACCATACCAGAACGAAGCACGTAATACACATTCACCCAACCAATATTCACATGAACATTTTTTTGCGCTCTAACACCACACCTTTTCTTCTTCATTTTTCTCTCTTTTTCCATCATTGTTCAGCATAATCTTGGAGGAAGCTTGAATCAATGACTACACAGCCAACATTGGATCAAGATCTTCTATAGTTCATGTTGTTTCTTGGATAGAACTTGGATTCGTAACTACATTGTCAGCATTTGTTCAAGATCTTTCCTAGTACACATTGTTGTCGGTTTTCAATCCATTTCGATCGAACATTTGGTTGTAAGAATTCTTCTATTCAATAAAATTGTGTATTCATTTTGTTTTGATCGTTTGTTTCTTCCATTTCTTGTCTCTGCTAAATTGAGTTTATGAAGTGTGATTGTATGAACTTGGTTGATTCAAAAAATTATTGATTTCACCCTAGAACCATCATGAATTTCAGAAGATGCACATTCATCTAACTTTTATCAAATGTCTTTTGATTAGAATCAATCACATTTAAGAATTTGTAGCTTATTTCATGAGCTTCATTTCTACAAAACCAAGTACACATTGTTACATCAATTTTCAATTTCAAATTTTGTGTTCTAGTGTTTCTTATGCTTGTTCCTTGTTTGTGATTCCTTTGTGATGTTATACGCAATTTTTTGAACCATTTCCAAACTCAATTCGTGATTCGATGCATTTAATTTCACGTTTGCATGTTCATTCGTTAAAGTTCGTTGGCTAGGGTTCGTGATTTAGGATTTCACATTTTACTCAACCATTTCACATGATTCTTATTCCTATGTTCAATATATACCATTTCTAAGCATTTTGTATCATCACATCATTTTTTCATCCACTCCATTATGATTCATGACCATTCCCTGCAAATTTCATACATGAATTCTCATTTGCACTTTCTAGATTTTGATTTTCTACATATGATGCTTTCAACTAATTTCCAGTAGCTTCCTTTGGTTTAATCCATGCGTTAGGAGAATTTCACATGCTTAGATTGCTTGTAGGATATTCATATTGTATATTCACATGCATCAATAGCTTCAACATTTCATCAAACACCTTAGGTGCATTCTAGTTTACTTAAGCATTCCATCAAACACTTTGCATTCATACACATTCATACCATTTTAAGTTCATTTTAGTTTCAGTTTTAATAGATTTTGTATAAATTTCCTCCAATTCACAAGCACATTAAAGAAACATTCAAATCCCTTGCTTAAATATCTATGCGACAAGAGGTTTATCAATTCTATAAATAGTGTTTCATTTGTCACATTACTCACCAAGTTCTGAGTTTTCTTCTACGGTTGATATCTTTCTGCAAATTTTGTATTAGAAATACAACAGAGTTGAGTACTCTGAGGTATGTCATTCAGTGGTTCTAATGTGAGTGTTGGTGATGGAGATGTGACAATGAGCAAGGACAAGGATCCATTTGAAGAACTTGAAGTACCTATGACAAGGGCTAGAGAAAAGAAAACAAAAGAAGCTTTGCAACAAGTGTTGTCCATATTATTTGAATACAAGCCTAAATTTTAAAGAGAAAAAACTAAGGATTTTAATTGCATCATGGCCCAAATGGAGGACTAATACCAATTTGATGCAGCTTCTTTTATTTAAATAAGGGCCCAATGCTTTGTAAAATTGGCTAACCGAATTGTGTCTTGGCTTAACCAATTAATGGGCTTCAATTTTTCTTTATTTTCAAGTTAAATAAGGGCCCATTTGCCAACTTAAGAACTAGCCTTTGGAAGACCAAGAGGACCCTTGCTGAATGCTTGTGGATGGCTTTTTGTTGCCTTAATTTCAGTTACAATAAGAAATAAGTAGTGGATCATTATTAGCTTGAGTGGATCATTAATAGCTTTAAGTGGGTTGTAATTCAAAATTTATGTGTCCTTTGTAATTTTGATGGTTATAGCTCCGATATAAGCTGAACTATTTTTATCAATGGAATCAAGTTAAGTTTTGTTCAAAAATTCTATTTTATGTCTAATAGTGAGAGTGATTCTCCTAGTTCTTTAGTGATTCAAGAACCCTTGGCTGTATCAAAGGATTTTTCCATCTGTTGTGTGTTGTCTCCTTTGGAAAGAATGATTTTTTCCTTTCACTTTTAGATTCACCTCTTATTTATTTCTTCTTCACCCAATTTTCAAAAAAAAAAAAGAATACCCAATTTTGCCCAAAAAAATATCTTGTGGTCATAACTTGTTCTAACCCTAAAGATACTAAGTCAACCCTTGTGCAACGAGATTCACACTAGCTGGTGAGGAGCTGGGTAGTAGTTGGTCTTTAGGGATGTCTAACAATTCTCTGTCTAGGGTGTTGGGGTGACCATGGAGGCTATTAGGGAGTGTAGTGAGGATACTCTTGAAGAACATGCTGAGAGTTATCTTCCTAGGAGGACTTGGTATGATTGGGTTCATGAGGATGTTCAACTTACAACCTTCAAGTTCAGGTGGTCACGATTGTTGACGTATTGGCTTAATAATATATAGGTTTTTGACCGGAGAGTGAGTCTCAATATATTGTCTCTTAGGAGGGTAAGTTGGATAGATAATGTATGTCATGGTCGCGAAGGGAATGAAGATGAATTCTTATATATATATATATATATATATA
>Ga0214542_1003514_pt1 | contig 31895 bp, 19 predicted proteins | sample CNSS1metaG_FD_160096 | JGI IMG/M metagenome (GOLD analysis project Ga0214542, IMG submission 160096) | Root nodule microbial communities from cowpea collected in UCLA plant growth center, Los Angeles, California, USA - CNSS1 | ecosystem: Host-associated > Plants > Roots > Nodule | place: USA...
TACTTTTGGGACTCCAAATGTTGGTATCAATAGCTGGGCTAAGTTTCCAATCTATGATGCTGACTTTGGTTGGGGGAGACCAATCTTCATGAGACCTGGTTGGATTGCACACGAGGGTCTAGCAATCATAATTCCAAGCTCAGAAAATGATGGCACTTTGTATTTGGCAATCGCCCTACCGCCACATCATATATGAAGTTGTTTCAACAATTCTTTTATGACATATGAGGGGTTCGATATCAGCTTCTACCCTTCTCCAATTCTCGCTTCCTATCTTTGTCGACGCACGCCTTCCTTTAGTATTCTTTGTGGATTTCTTTTGGTTTTAAATCAGCAACTATTTATATAATTGTCTTGAATAAGTGAGCATCTTGTTTTAAAAATAACCGCTTGCAGGAAGATGTAATCAAATCTCTACTCCAACCACTTGCAGGAAGATGTAATAAATTCTCTAGTCAGTTATGAAAACAACTTTGTTTCACGAATGTATTCTGCTGGAGCTAATTGTCTTTCTTTTTTTAAACATTTTTGAAATAGGCATACTAAAGATAGCTTGGTGTTAGGCATTTCATCAAAATGATTGTCGAGGACATTACAATTGTCAGTTCAATTGATGCAAAGGAACCCTTAAGTTCCTCTTTGTTTATCACATAATTCTTATCGATTATTTCAAGCTTCTACCTTTGAATCTGATTCTGCAATGTCATTCGTTATTCGAAGCCTTGAGTGACATAAATTTGTAAAGCATGAATTTTTCTCTGCTGATCTAATCTTACTTTCATCAAGTTATATAATTTGCTTATTGAGAGCATAAATCTTGATTGAAAAACAGTTGTATTGTATGTTTATGTTAATTTCAATTAATTCTATACATTGATACGCAGATGTGTTGTCTTTTTGGTCATGATCTACTGCTTGGTGTGCCACAATTTTGTGATTTAATCATTTCACTTCTTTCTTTAACTACTGGTAATGTTCAGTTGGTAGTTTCTACTGAAACCTCGATTCATGTCCCCGTGTAAAGGAACCTCTCTGTCAAGCATACAGAAAAATATATTTATATTTTATTTTGTGAATGCTTGGCCATATCTATCGATTTTTATTTTATTCTAATTAAAAAATAAAAAATTAATCAACTTTAATTCTACTTTTAGAAACTTTGTTAATTTGTCAAAATTTTGTTTGTCAAAAGATAATTTCCCTCCTTTTATTTTTTTTCTCACACCCTCACTACAAAAAGATTTGGATTTAACGGGGTTATTTATCAGAAGTTAAAATATCCCCAACAATAAAATTAAGTAACAGAGGTTGTTAAAAACCTTGGTTAAGTACCAAAGATTTATTTCTAAACCTCATGAAATTAGTCTAGGTTTATTTAAAACTTCAGTAAATATATGTAATTAAATATTTTTTAAATATTTTTTAATCAAATAATTACAAAATAATTAAAAGATTAATTTTGTTTTATTTTAGGTTAAATTATTTTTCTGGTTCTTGTATTTGTCAAGTAATGTCACGTGTCACACACAAAACCTGACACATGACATTTTTATTTTTATTTTTTTCAAAAAATTTCAAAAAATTTCAATTTTTTTAAAAAAAATAAAAAAAATCACAGAGTGACACGTGGCACGTTGACTAACGGTGTTAGTCAACTCCGTTTGTAAGAGACCTAATTGAAGTACTTTTTCAAAAGTTAGAATGCAATTGACATTTTTTTAAAAGCGGATACCAGATTGACATACATGTACTAAAGCGAGTATCATCCGAATAATTAAACCTAATGTCAAATTTATAATTATATTACACAAACTTAGTGAAAATTAAAAGTTAAATAATTTGTCACACATAAAATTAGAAACTAAATCTCACATTCAAAACAAAACGAAAGTTTAATACTTTGTATATAGTTTAAAGATAATTTAAAATATTTCTAGAATTATTTAATAAACACGCTAATTTTAGTTAAAATATTACTATAAAATTTATAAAAAAAATAAATAGAGTATTAATTTAAAGAGAGATAATATTGTTTTATTTTTTACACAAATTGAAATTAAATTGAAATTAAAAACAAATATAAAAATAAAATTTAATCATTTTGACACATAACACAAATACAAAGTGACACATGTAAAAAAAATTAAAAAAAATTAAAAATTAAAAAAATTAAAAATTAACCCATAATAATATTGACTTTAACATAATAAAAATTAAATTAAATATTAAAAAAAAAAAAGAACTGAGATATAACAAAACTTAAGAACCAAACTTATATTAATCGCCATATAGAATGACAATTTAAACTGTTTTATTTTATTTTTCTCTCTTCCATTTGTTTGTTTTCCCTTAAACCTTAGTATCTTTGTCGTAGGAATCTCGTCGCACTTAACTCCATCGCCACCGCACCAGACTTGCATCGCATCGGACCTGGACTGCATCGGTGGAACCGCTCCGCTGCACCGACATCGCACTGCTGTACCTGCTCTGCATCGTTGCATTGGGAGGCCGGCCACTGCGGAGGCGCTGGATCCACTACATCGTTAAACTCGATCATTGCGGAGGCCGGAATTCAATTTCGTTTTCTTCAATACGAAGGTTAGGTTTTCTTCTCCATTTGGATGAATTTCGTTTAGAACCACTGTTAGGGATTGTATTTTTTAATTTCATTTGTCACCAAAAATACATAAAGGAAATAATAATAGATTGGTGTGACTTCGAGTAGATACTTAATGAGTTTTGATTTCGCATCAATATTGAGATGCTTTATATAACATTTCGTTGATGCTTACCAGGGGTGTTCTTGCTTTTCTTGTATAGCCAGTTAGTTTTATTTCTCGTATAGCCAGTTAGTTTTTTTTTTTTTTTTTTTTTTTTTTTTTGTTTTATTTTTTTTTTTTTTTTTTTTTTAATTTTTTTTTTTTTAAAAAATTTGTTTTTTTTTTTTGCCTGTTTTTTTTTTTTTTTTTTTTTTTTTTTTCTGAAGGCATATTCTATATAGTTCATAATAGCGAACATTTTTATTTGAAACAAACTGTGCCTTTTGTATATCTTTACAATTATGGTTTCTTGATGTTTTACATGGACATAATCATGCATTATTTAGGTGAGCCCAACTGAAAGCCCTTGTTTCAATCCATAGCCAAGAGGTAGTGTGTTTGAATTATGACCATTTTATATAGCTTCTTCTACAAATTGAGGAGTCACTGGATTATTATTAGTAATACATAAATGTGACATGTACCTTATTCTGTGCATATAATAAGACAGTGCAAATCATGATTCAAATTCAATAATGAATGAAAAACAGTATCATATTATGTGTACATATACCTTATTCTGTGCCTAAATATTAATGGAGTAAGAACTTCTGTCTTTTACCTTGACACCGAAGGATTTGAAAGTGTGGGGAAGTCCAATGTATATGATGATCGGTAATTGCTTTTTGGCATGCATGCTGTTTTCTGTGTTGAATGGTATGTTGATTTTTTTTTATTGGATTTCTTTTGTATTTTCGTTTGCAGCATATTTGCTCTGGTAACTGTCTTGAGTTCTGTACTTATATATAATTTTCCTAAGACGGTTAGTAATTGCTGTCATCTCCCAATTTCTTGTTTTTGGCTGGTGTTTATCTTGTAATGTAAAATGCACAAAAGAGTTGGTATAAGGGATGCTTTTAAAGCGAGGATACTGAGTATGGGTTGGAGAAAGGATTTGGAAACCCATGAAATTGAAGCATGTGCGCTCATTAAATAATTTGTGAAAGACAGAATAGTAGACAACTTACCTCACTGTTAATAATTTGATGACTGTTTCTAATATTATAAATACTCCTATGATGTGCTAGATTGGTTATTTTTAGGGCTTTACACTGTTTAGACTTCAGTAGATTTGCTAGAATTTCTAGACACCTAATAAAAACTAAAGCTAGAAATTACCCAATTCCCAAATATCAGCTGTTATTTTGAATATATAGCCAATGTGTTGAGAACTATATTGATAATATGTTAGTTAGAACTTTGGGCAATGTACATTTAAGTACAAGAGTGAAACACTTTGAAATACCAGAGAGAGAGAGAAAGAGAGGTGTCATTCTCTCCTTCCTTCTTGGGTTCCGGTTTTGTGACTTCTAACGAGGTATCTCTGTTCACCCATTTTTTGGTCCACTTTCATCTACAAATTACCTTAGTCCAATGTGGGCAGAATAAATATACCTGGTATTTGCAATTCTAAATTTGTAACAAATTATGGTTTGCTTTTTGTCTTTGAACCATTGAACACAGATCAGTTTTCTTTTAAAGAAAATTTTCTGATATCAAGTTTCAACTTGTTAGAAATTGAATAGTCTTGAACTCTTCAATTTTAGGTTAGACTGAAATTTTAATTTTGTGTGTTAAGATAAGTAAAGCTGACATCTCTAGACTCTCTTTTGCGGTTGAGCTAGCTGAAGAATTTTATGGGAGTTCTACATCTTGATAAACTTTTTGCTTGTTAAGTTGTTATTAATAATTTTATCTTGAATTATCAATGCTGCTCTCCCTGTCCCTTTAATATTGCTTTGTAAAACAACTTCTTTTGGGGTTAAGTCATAGTTACTAACTTGTTTGTTTAATTTGCAAATTTTGCTCATCCTAAATTCGCAACCCCGGTGTGTTGAAAAATGTGAAGGTAAGCCAAGGCCTTAGAGTTGTTATCTAATATTCCTTTGTTTGTATTTTTATAAAGCAAACTTTGTCATTGATAAATTGATTTATATTTGAATGTTTGGACATTTTATAGGGTCAAGATGTTGCATTTGAACCTGCTAAGCTCTTATGGCTCATCCGACGTGATTTTTTACGTAAGTTAACTTGGTACAGAAATTAGAGACTTAGAATTGAGGGAAAAACATGCTTGAGAGTCAGCAAGTTAGGCTTGTAATTATATAAATAGACTAAGACAAGGTAGATCCCAAAAATTATGGAAAGAGTCATACATAATCAGGAAAATATTTGAGCCTAATTATGTATATAATGAACAATTAATTAAAGGAGATATTTACAGCAACCAACAAATATTCTAACAACTCAGTATTCTCAGCTTTTATCAATCAAATTTACAAAGAAACTTGTTCCAATCTCGTTATCTACATATAATCTCATGATAGTCTTTTAAGTTGGTGCATATAAGTCGCACACATCTAACTTGCTATGCTTGTAAGACATTCCTTGCCTGTGAAGAAATTGGTAGTTTAAGCAGGTTGATAATTGGAACTAATAAAAGACGTAATGATTTTTGTAGAAAAAATCCTCTCATGAACAAAATAGCAATTAATCCAATTTTATTTATTTTGCTTGTGAAAAAATAGGAGTATACCAGATGGAGAAGGGAATATACCATTAACAAGGTCATATTGGAATTAAACATTTCTATATTAGTTTTGTTTACGTTATCATCCATATTAGTTATGCATGAATTATATTAGTTAATCATGATTTAATGAATGTGAATTGACTTGTAATAATGTTATTGTTTATAGAATTCCTGACGATGAAGAAAATATCCATGAAGAAGACTAATGACCAAGTTTCAGCTCCTACCCAAAGTAGAAGTGGCCAACCACCATCTACATTGTGTCCACCTGCGCTTCATCCATCTTGCCCAAGTAAGTTGAATAAAAAAACTATTTGATTTGGGTGTAGATTTTGATGTTGATAGGCTCATTAATAAAGATATCGAGAGTTTTTTTGAATTTGGGCTATTTGCATGTGTTTCCCCTTCTATTTTTCTCATCACTTTTCATTTGTCTATTGTATTTTAAGTGGTTTTGCGGTTACAATAGTTTGCATTGAAAAGGTCACCATGGGTTTCACCAGCAGTAAGCATTGAAAAGTCTTAGGAAATTTTAAGGAAAATGAATTACTCATACTCCAGGGCATACCCATACTCCAAGGCCTAGTAATCCACCTCAACTTCCGTTTGCACCACAGTCCAGCATAACACCACAATTTGCATCTCAATTTGGCAACACCCTTAAATACTTTATGGTTGTCTGATATAGTTACATTTGGGTAGTTTATTTCAGTTGCATGTTCCAAGGAGAGGTATTTTGATTCCCTACTCATTTTGCATTGTTTGCATCATAATGTTTGAACCTAGTTATATGTTTATTGTTAATCGTTGCATTGTATGTTTATATCTGTTAATTTCAATTTGGATTCTATACATTGATACGCCGATGTGTTGTCTTTTTGGTCATGATCTACTGCTTGGCGTGCCACAATTTCGTGATTTAATCATTTCACTTCTTTCTTTAACCACTGGTAACGTTCAGTTGGTAGTTTCTAGTGAAACCTTATTTCATGTCCCCCGTGTGAAGGAACCTCTCTGTAAAGCATACAGAAAAAGATATTTATATTTTATTTTGTGAATGCGTGGCCATATCTATCAATTTTTTTTTCTCACACCCTTTTGCCCTATTAATGCACTAAGTTATTTTCTGCAAATTTCCTCAGGTTTCATTTCTCTCATGCCAGAAGGCGCTCCAATACAATATTAGCTGATCAAGAATGGTAATAGGAGCAACGGTTCAGCATAAATTTCTTCTTCATTTCCGGCCTTTTTTGAGCCGATGTCCTTCAGCTCGCTCAGTGTCTTCATTGCAAAAGCTTGAGCATGCTGTAAGAGAGGAAGTAGAAGCGAAAAACTATGTTAAAATTCCTGACCTTTTCATTTCCTTGGAGTCGTGCCAAAATTCAAATCCTTTCTCTTTCTTTTCTTCATTTCCTCATAACTTACGAGTGCAAATTATTGATGAAATTTTGCAATCTTTTATACCTATCAGACCACGTTCCAAGCCTCAACTAGCTTATTCCTATCTTCTTTCTTACACTCTTCAAAGCTCTCATCCTTTCCCCCTTGCACTTGCTGTCCTACAACGAACTCTACGGTCTGGTTGCCTTCCGGTTTCTCAGACTCGTGTTCTCCTCTCATCGGCTTGGTTGGAGAGGCGATGCCTCTCCCAATCTGTTGCTGATATTTTACTTCAGATGCAAACAATTGGATATACTCCTGACTGTGGGACTTGTAATTATCTATTATCATCTCTCTGTGCTGTTGACCAACTAGTGGAAGCCGTTAAAGTCCTTAGGGGCATGGGAGGGGCTGGATGTATACCAGATTCAAATAGTTATGGCACTGTAATTGGTGCCATGAGCCGAGTGAGAAAGACTACTGAGGCACATGATTTGATGAAGCAAATGGTGGTGCAATATGGTTTAACCCCAGGGCAGGGAACACTGGTGAAATTGTTGGCAGCATTACGGGCAAACAGGGAAATATGGAATGCTGTTGAGATGATTGAATTCATGGAGAAAGAGGGTAACTCTGTCGGATTTGAAAGTTATGAGTTAGTGATTGAAGGGTGTTTGGAGAAATGTGAGTATGTTTTGGCTGCAAAGGTTGCAACAGGGATGACAGAAAGAGGGTTTGTACCATATATAAGGGTCAGACAGAAGATTATTGAAGGTTTGGCCAGTATCAAGGAGTGGAAGATAGCTTGTGCTATGAGACATAGATTTGCAGCACTTAAATCTTAGTTGTTAAATTATTTGGAGGGGCAAGTACAATGCTTAATGCCGATGGGGTGACATGCTAAGACTTGTGACTTTTTTATTAGGGTGTCCTACCATTCATATTAATTGTTAAGGTTAGCGTCAGCTGACACTACCTTATTTATTTTTAATATTTATTTGAATTAACCGATGATTTCATAAAAACATTATAACGTGAAAAAAAATAAAAAATAATGAGAAGAATGTGAATGAAAAAAAAATATGAACAAAAAATTGAGTGAAAAACGATAGAAAAAATATAATTGATGAAAAAGATAAGTGTAGATGAAGAAGAGAAGAAGAGAAATTTAGATGAAGGAGTTGATGGAATAAATGTAAATTAAAGATATGTGTGGATAGAAAAAAAAAATAGTATAGATGAAAGAGATTTTTTTGGATGAAGATGAGTATTGACAAAAAAGATGAGAAGGAGGATGAATATATATATATATATATATATATATATATATATATATATATATATATATATGAAAATTATGGGTGAGGAGATTTGTCATATCTAAATCTATAAGTTTTAAATTTAAAATAATATATGGTTCATATTAATCGTGAAGAATGCATACGAATTTAGAATTAAGATATAACTTAGCGTTGACGATGTTAACTTAAATAAAATTAAATATTAAAAATATGTGATTCATATTAAGTTTTTGTTTTATCCTCATTTCTATCGAGTAACATGTATATATGTCCGTACTCGTTTTCTTGTAATATCAATTAATTAATTTTTATAAAATAGTAAAATATTCTGATCATGAAAAGATAATATTATCAAATATTCAATATTAAAAGGAGGTATACATTATTAAATATTTATAAAGAAATGAAATCTAGATGATAAAATTTAAAAATATTTTTAAAAAATTATAAATGAAAAATAGATGTTCAAATTAAAAAAAATTAAATTGTCTCTTTACTTTCATTTTTTAAATTCTAAGGAAATATCTTTTCTCATACATGATTAAAAGTTAAAATTAACTACTTGATCAAAATCATACAAAGTAAGATTAAACTAATAATAATTTAAATTTATCATGTATCTATGATCTTTTGAACTTCAATATATGTTAGATAGTGATAAAAAAAATTCATATCAATCACATTAAATTATTATATTATAGTAAAAATTTCTTTATAACATTGCACAATTAATTAGAAAATAAAAATAATTATATAAAAAACATAAATATATAATATTCTACATGATAAAAATAAATAGAAAATAAAAATATTAAAAAATAAATAAAAATAATCAAATGTGTGTCTTAGAAACAATTTGATAGAGCATTAAATAAAATCGCATAAAAAAATGTATAATTAAGAGTATAATAAGATGAAAAATAAGAAAAATTTTCAAATATTAATCTAGTTGAATTGTTGATAAATAATGAAAATTGTTTTACCAAAACAAAAAGGCTATTCAAATGAAACAAAAATTTAATAATAAGAGGAGTAAAGAAGATTTTTTATTTCATATTATCTAGCAAATGAAGGGTTTAAACTATTGAACACTTGAATTAAAAGTTAGACATTCTCATGTCAGAAAAGAAACACAATAAATAAAAATATTAAAAAGGAGTAGAAATATTCAAATGTGCAACATAAAAAAAATTGAGATGTTATACATCATTTGAACATAACTGCACAATTGTTGTGTTAAGAGGAAATGTATATTGAAGATGTGATTGAGTTTTATAGTAAGCAGTGACGGAACTTGAACAAAAAATTAAGGGGGTCAAGTTATATTTTTTATTTATAAATTTTTTTTTCTAATTAATTTTTTTTTTCATTTTCTCTCATCATTTTCTTTGCTCAAAACAAACATACATAATAATAGAATCTAACAAAAATGACTAATATATATGAAAGTGAAACATAAAATTTAACATCAATAATAATATATTAAAAAAAGAGAAAATTACCTTTAGTAAGAGTGCTGCTATACGCTCTTTCAATGACTTAAAATCTTCAATAATTGAATTAGAACTAAAGCTCCATTTGCACAAAGAATAATTTGATCATGATTTTATTATCTGTGTTAGTAGTGAAGTTTAAGCCTAACTCAACCCCACATAATCGGCTTGTAAGGTGAGGTTTGACCCCCACTTATATATAGATAATTGTCCTTATCTCTAGTAGATGTGGGACTTCCAACAATCTGTAACAAATAAAGATATGCCTATAATGTAGAAAAACCACATACAAGAGGAAAACATATTGCTTCTAATTAAAAAATGGGTAAAAAATACATTTACTAAAAAGAAGAAATTGTTTGATCTAAAATATTTCTTAACTCATTAATTTCGCCTTAGTGCAATTTGATTTTGAAAATAATGAGAGATTGAGGGTGAAAATTAAGATAGAAAGAAGAAGTAAGAAAGAAAGATATGGAAAAGAAAAAAACCAAATAAAGGAAACAAAAAATAAGAGAAGAGGAAGAAAACGTAGTTTTCAAATTCTAAAAGACTTTTCTAAATTAAATTAATATAAATAATAAAATAAATTAAAAATGTATTTTTAAAATATATATAGATAAAAAAATAAAAAAGAAAACGTGGGAGCCGTGGCTCCCTTCGGTCCTTTAAAAGGATCGTCCTTGATAAAAAGTCAAACAATCAGAAGAAAAGAAAGAAAGTATATATTATATCTATCCATCTATCTATATATATATATATATATAATATTCAAATGACAACAAGAATTGACAATGGATAATGAGGTGGCGTAGTGAAATAAAATGCAGGGCAGTTTTGCAATTAAAGCGAACTTTATAACAACAATTTCTATTCTTTTGCTATATACCATAAATTGCCAAATAATGCACACTAGTCTAAGCTTTGTCATTGAAAATATGAAAATTGATGATGGTTTGATGTTAAACCGTCATTATAAAGTTTTTGACAATTAAATAACGATATTTACGGTAAAAACCTATCAAAAAATACATGCCAAGGCTAAAGAAGGATTCACTTTTCACTTGCCTGTGCATGAATAGTTTTGTCTTCTTCGCTCACCGTTGTCGGTGCAACTCTCCTAGCACAACCAATTTAATTTTGGATGTCGTTGTTCTTCATCGGACCATCATCAATTTTGTCTCATGCTGGCTGTTCATTTTCATCCTTGGTAGGCCTTTGATGCCGATGTTCGCCGCGCCACTACTACCATTTTTCTAGCGCACCACCGCTTTTCGTGGCTGCTCTTTATCGTTGTTTTTGCTCCTTGCATCACCGCTTTTCCTTGTTGTTCTTGGTCGTTGTTTTTGCTTCCTACGCCACTTTTCGAGGCTGTTCTTGATCGGTTTTAGACGTCACCTTTAGGCTTCATGTTTCATTCATTTACGCCCCTTCTTTCTGCCGCCGACGTCGCCTCTCCAAGCCCTCTTTGCTTGCCATTTCGTGACGCAAAGGAACACTCCATAGAGTCGTGAATCTCACTTTCTTCTCTATGGTATTCTCCTTCTAGGTTAGTTTTTGATTTTTTAATTTTTATTTGATTTAATTTTTTTTTTATAAAATGTAGTAGTATTAAATTAGATTAAATATGTTTTTAGTCCCTAAACATGGACCCAAAATTGGAATTTGACTATGTTCGAAACTTCAATACATTTTGGTCCCTAAACTTTAAAAATGAATTAATATATTCTTTTTAACCTAATTATGCTAACTTTTTTTTGAGGTTTCAAGCCCATTTCCCAGCTGCTATTGAACTAAGAATGTGTCAAACGAAGTAAACAACTCCAATACTATTATGAAATGCATTCAACATGTCAAAAAAATTAACGTAACTAGGTTAAAAGGACTATATTCATTCATTTTTAAAGTTTAGGACCAAAATGTAGTGAAGTTTTAGACAAAGATGAATTCCAATTTTGGATTAAAGTTTAGAGACTAAAAACATATTTAACCTTATTAAATTAGATAAAATAAGTTTATTGAGTTGTTTTTATAAATGCTTTATTTCTTAATCTTGTGGCATTTTGTATGAATACTTAGTTTATTTAATTTAATTAGTATTTATTATTTATCCATTTTATTTTGTAATTTGAATTGTTAAATGTGTTTGGATTGAGTCCGAAGGTGTTTGACTGTTGGTAAACATTGAGCGATCCTTAGATTACAATGAGTTCTCTAGTACTTTTCAAATTTTAGACAATGTAAACTTTATTTAAACGTAATGGAGGTTGTATTGACAATAATTGTGTTGAGTCTTCAATGGGATATGACCATACCTTTTATGAGAAAAAGTGAGATTTTCATGCATGGATTGCAAACTAATTTCGTCACTATCTACAGAACATAGATGAATCAAAGTTGGATTAATTTATCGCGTTTAAGTCATGATTACGAAAGCGGGGTTGAAGAGTTTTTACAGTTCGCTCAACGTAATACTGGTAGTGTACAAAACAAAGTAAGGATGAGGTGTTCATGTGTGAATTGCTTGAATGATGAAGATTAGTTTCTGTCGAAATTAGAGAACATCTTTTGTGGGATGAATTTTTGAAGAATTATACAATATGGATGTGACATGGTGAATTCGTAAACATTCAAGTGTGACTGAAACACATGAATATGTTGATTGGACAATGAACGATACATTAGTGGACATGATTTGTGATGTTGGAGTACAAATCTTTGCTGAAGCTGTATATGAAATTATGATTACCGATGTAAAGACCTCGTTATATCTTAGTTCAACTAATTTTACACGATTATCAATCGTGTTAAGGTTGAAAAAATTTGAAGACATTGAATGGGTGGACTAATAAAAGCTTCATAGAATTGCTTTAATTGTTGAAGGAAATGCTTCCTAAAAGTAATATACTGTATGAAGCAAAGAAGATACTTTGTCTAATAGGTATGAAATATCAAATATTCATGTATGTCCTAATGAATGTATTTTATATAAAAAAGAGTTTGCAGACTTAAGAAGTTGTCTTAAGTGTGGTTTGTCACGTTGTAAGGTTAAAAATGGTGATAATAAGTTATGAGTGTGGCTATGAGTGTAGTGTAATAAACAAACAGGGAATATGTGTGGCTATTACATAAACAATGGATGGAAACAATCGTGCAAGACGGTTATCAAAGTGGTAAGCATGAGATAATATGCTAACTTTCATATGTACTAATTTTAACTTCAAATAAATTTCGTATGTACTAATATTAACTTCAACTAACTTTTGTAAAATTAATAACCCGAGTCTAATGAATTCAAAAGTACTAGCTTATGTTCAACAAGCGTGGACAAAATATTTTTTTGTCTAGATGCCAATTATAGTTAGAGTTAGTTTATAATAATTTGGGATCATTTAATATTTTGAATTGTATTTGCATGTTCTATGTGCAAATTGATGACAGGTTTTGGGTTAATTCGAACACACATGAGTTCAATTAATACAAATTTATTTGTTATCTCTTCGGTTAATATTTAGGAAGATATTTATTTGTCATCCCTAACACTAACTTATTTATTTTAATTATCATTTGTTACGTCAACACTAATTTAAATAAATATAAATATTAAAAATAAATAAAATTAACGTTTATTAAATCAATATTAATCTTATTTAATTTTAATATTTATTTGAGTTAGTAGGTGTTAAACTCATGGTAACACAAATGTTTATTTAATACAAAAATTTAAAAATGATTTTACATTTTCTTGACTTTTTATTGTAAAAAGTTAACGTAATAACTTAACGGATTTTAATATAACGTTACACTTTAGTTGACACTAATATTTGAAATTTATATTTTATTGTAATGATTAAAGTGGAGTATGGAAGGAATATAACTATCGCAGTTAAATTTCATACAATACAATTGCAAGTGTTGATACATAGGGTAGATACATGAAAACATATGGTTTAATTTCAATGAAAGTCTACCTTAAAAAATTGTTTACGTATATGTAAAATATATTATTATATTCACAAACATTATATATGTACATTAACATTTTGGTGTAAAATAATGTAATGACATAATTTTACGTTAGTTGACCAAAATAATTCCATATAAAAATATACAGTAATAAAATCTTGAATAATTAAAACTTTTCTGGGTTGATGATTTGTAAAACACAAAATATGGAAACAGAATTCACCCAGATATCCAAACACAGTGTTAGGTTCTCTTGTACATAAATAGGTATTTTTATTTGCATGCTATCACCTAAATATTAAATTTTTATTAAATACTAAACTGACCAAATTAAAATCATAATTTAACAGAATTTGATCAGCTATAGAAGAAAAAATAGAGAAGTAATAATTTAACTAAATAGAGAATCAAACTTGTACTATTATTATTATTATTATTTTTAAATGCAAATTTTAACTTCTAATAAAACTTAAATTTTAACTCAATTTTGAACGATCTATTTTTATTTTTTAATCTTGCACTACTTAAAAAAACATATATTTCCTGTCAATTTTGTTTTAAGTTTTTTTCTTTTAAGAAATACTTATAAATTTTGTTATGAAAAAAATTTACAAAAAATTGTTGCCAATTATTTTTTTTGCAAAATATTTTGTATAAAATACTTCTCACAACAAATTTTGTAGGAAATATTTATAAATTTTATAATTTTATAGGAAATAATTATTTACGAAAAAATTACTTGTCAATTAAGATTTTTTAAAAAAATAACAAAAAAAAATATTTTCCTGTAAATATTTTTAACAAATTTGCAAAAACAATCTCATGTAATACGAGAATTTTTAGTAACCTTGCTTGCAATATTATTAATCCTTACAAATTTAATTGTTTTGATAAAATAAAGATGAACTAACTATATCAATACAGAGAAAGTTATTCGATGGAACAACGTTAGATGTTAGGATTACTTGTATCACTGTAGTTTTATCTAATATATAATCAAATTTTTAATATGAATATTATGTTAGAAATATTTTAATATAATTTAAAAATAAATAATTAAAATAAAAAATTTACTGTTACATATGTTTTTATAGACCTTTAATTTATGGGTTAATGTTTTTGATGGTTAACGACTATATTATTATTACAATTTACTTATTTGTCTCCCTTCTCTACCTATAAATACTACCTAGGTGTATGGGGAAAGACACAACAACAACCGAAACAATAAACACTAGAGTTTTTTCTTAAAAGTGTTATTCCTTTCTTCTCTATATTATCTTTAAGACAGTGGTGTCCATAAGGTTCGGAGATCCTTCGCTGCACTCGATCGATTGTGTATTTGTATTGCCCTGTGTAGTATAGGGGCCTTTTCTCTCTAAGGATAGCGCTATGCGTGCCTCAACCCAGGATATTTCTACTTCTTTCCTCAACTATTTTTTATCTCTTATTGTTATTATAATTGTTGATCTCTGATTAATATTCATTGTTTTATATATATGTCTCAGTATTATTATTGATTTAATAATTATTATTAAATCATTTTATATTTTTATTATTACTAGTATTATTTGAGTAATCATTTTCTAACATTCTTAGAGAGAAAATTTTTTGTTAGTTCTATTTTTGATTACTCGTTTGTATTCATTTCTAAAATTAAAAATAATATAGATCTGAAGACTGAAAACACATTTTATTAACTAAAGTGTTTGTTATGGTTATAATTAAATCAATTTCAACTAAACCTAAAAATTTATGTGTACAATTGGGGTTACTTCTATTGGTAACAATAAATGAAATTATGGATAAATGAATTTCTTGCTTGTTGAATAATTTTTTGTGATGTCTAAAGCTAATGTTTTTGCTGTTATATTAATTTATGCTTTAATATTATCTACTCTTACCATTGATAAAGATGTTCCATATCATGAATATATTTTAACTGTTTTGTATGAAAACAATTATCAAATAATTTGTCATACTAAAACTATTGTATTATGGAAAACACTTGAACTAAACTTTGCATTTGCAAAGGAAAAAAATTAGCTTGATATTTATATGAAAAAAAAATGACTAATAAATTATCAGATTTATGAATAAAAAGGATTTTTTCATGTTTCTGAATTTAGAAACTTCCTTACTACTCAACAATGTTATGAAGTAGTTTTTTATTACAATAAATTATTAATTCAAGACATGTGTTTTGGTATGTAAATGATATACTTGTGATGGCTTGTTTGAGTTAAGTGCTTTTTTTTTCTTGTAATAAAATATTTAGTAACTTTTTCTTTGATTATTACAAATGTTGAAAGCTATGCTATATAAAATGCTATTATTATAATTGTTGAGAAATTCTGGTTAGAGATCATTCAAATTATAAAATTTTGAGGTACAAAATTAATTAAATAGAGAAGTGATGATACATGTCTTTATAAATGACTGTTCTGTGTGAAACTCATGGTATTATTCATTATGTAACATCTTCATATAGTGTATGGTGTTAATATGACAGTGCAGCGAAAGAAAGAAAGAAAGAAAACTGCTTTTGTTTGATATGGTAAATGTTATGCTTCAAGTTCTAGCTTACCTAACATTATATTAATGAAATTTTATATCCTACTTATCATATTTTGAACACAAAATATTGTGATAAAACTTGTTATGAGTTATGAAAGAAAAAAGAACCACATTTAAAATATTTCAAAATGTGGGGGTGTCTTGTAAAGGTTAATATACCTTTTAATGAGAAAAGAAAATCTTTGGTTATTTATATCGATAAGTATCTAGAGGTGTTTCTTTTAAATGATAAATTATCTAAATTTGTTTGTGATACCTCTAGTACTGTTTTGCCATCTAGTGATAATATTATTTGTGTTTTTCCGAGTTATGACAATATGTCAAATTTCTTGAGATGATTGAAGGATAATGTAAATTGGATATTGATTATGGTGACACAAAACCAACAACTGGTTACACTAGTGCAGTAAGGGCTTTTTGCCCCGGTTATTTTCCTCATTTTGCCTCGGGTCTGGAATCGAGGCATATTGGGATGAGGCCAAAAGGCACCCCTTTTGGCCTCAGTTGTTACCCGAAACCATAGAGTTCCTTTTATGCCTCGGTTCTAAATGAACCAGAGCCATAGTGTTCCATTTTTGCCTCGGGTCAAAATAGAACCGAAGCCATATAGTAAAACTGCACCACGAACTAGAGCGCTGGAAAACGCACCAGGAAGCCATTGCAGCAGTGTAACCATTGGATCAGGAACAGCCGCAGCTGCACCTCCATCAACTGTGCGACGCGCGCCTGCACCTGCAACACATCCAACCAGCTTCACATTAACGCAACAAAGCCATCTCACCTGCAACTAAAACGTACCAGTGCCACCATCTTCCTCGCACACGAACGCAACTGCAGCGTCGTCACCCATCACCACCGTGAGTTTCAGCAGCGGAAACGCGAAGCTTCCTCGCCCACCAACTATCCTCGCCGGCGAAACGCAGCAGCCACAACCATCTTCTTCCATGCATATGCACCATGCTCGAGCAAGTGCCATGAGCGAACCAGATCTGCATATGTTCGTTGTTAGCCACCGCGCCACCTACAACGAACCATAACCATGGCCAACCTCCATGGAAGCCACCGCGTCATGCTCAGCAGCACCACCGTGACCGCGAGTTCCGGCACCGCAACAACAACCTATGTTCCGTAACAACAACAACACCGTTTGGACCTGTAACCACCAAGGCAGCACCTGCAACATTCACCATCAACACAGATCCATTGCTTGCACGCGAGCCAGATTCGAACCATCATCAACGCTGCGCAGATCTGCAACTGCGACCAACACCTCCATTGCAACAGCGAGAGCAAGATGCATTCTCCGCAACGCTCCAACACTGATCTGCACCATTAACGCTCACGCAAAGGTTCATTGCGCCGCGACACACAACCTGTAACAACAGCGTCAACGAGCCATGGAACCTGCACTAGCCATTGCAACTCCACCATCTCCGTCGCACAGCCACATCACAGGAGAAGAAGAAGTACCGGCAGCAGCGCATCCAACCATCACCACTGCGCCTGGAACAGCCATGCCGGAGGGAGAAGAGAAAAGGTATTATTGCAGAGAGGGGCGCAGGGAAGAAGAAGAGAAAGGGGGCTCAGGAATTTGGTGCCCTAATTAAACCATATGGCCTCGATTATTAATTGAACCGAGGCATATAGCCCTATTTGACACCGTTCAAACCCACCCGAGGCCAAAGAGGTAACGGCTAGTGGGTTTTTGGCTTCGGGTCTGTGTAACCGAAGCATATGAGCCTCCTTTCGCACCAGTTTTTGGCGAACCGAAACATATACCTCTCTTTTGCTTCGGGTTAAGCTGAACCGAGACATAAAAGTTGTCTGAAATTGCAAAAATGCCACCGTGCCATTATATGCTTCGGTTCCTGGGTAACCGAGGCATATAAGGCGAGGTAAAAATCAATTTCTGCACTAGTGTTATGGTTATGTTTTAACCTTGGATGAAGGTGTCCTATCATGGAAATATGTTAAAAAGTTGTTCTTTATGTCTCATTCCTATGACGAGGTATACTATAAATTGTGGCAATAATTAGGTTGAGGTATGTGCATTATTATGCTTATTTTATAAAATACCTCTTAATAAACCCAATGATTGAGGTATGTGCATTATTTTATAAAATACCTCTTAATAAATCCAATGACAATTATTGTAGGGGTGTGAGTCACAAACCACCCTTTGAGGGTTTACCTAGTGAGTGTGATGGTGGGGCCGCCATTGTGAGACATGGGCAAGTCTCTAAGTGACACTCATGAAACAAGATATATGCACAAGGTTGTAACGTGCACCCACTGATTAGAATCTATAATGAACATTGATATTATATGTGTTATTTACTAAAACCCGGTCACAGGGGATGTAGCTCAAGGCAATTAAGTCTTTGCATTTTATTGGGTGGAAGTTCATAAGCATTAGGTGTAAGGGTCAGACCCGGAAGGTTCCTTACGCTGAACTACAATATTTTGTTTTAAAAGATAATACTTTTTTTGTTTTATTTTATTTTTTTAAATTATGTGGGGGATTGTTAGAAATATTTTAATATAATTTAAAAAATAAATAATAAAAATAAAAAACTTACTGTTACTCATGTTTTTATAGACCTTTAATTTATGGATTAATGTTTTTTATGTTTAACAGCTATATTCTTATTACAATTTACTTCTTTGTCTTCCTTTTCTACCTATAAATACCACCTAGGTGCATGGGGAAAGATACAACAACAACAAAACAACAGAAACAACAAATACTAGAGTTTTTCTTAAAAGTGTTATTCTTTCCTTCTCTATATTATCTTTAAGACAATGGTGTTCATAAGGTTCGGAGATCCTTCGCTGCACTCGATCGATCTAACGGGTGTTGTATCTTGGGAGAGAGACGCATATGATTTAAAACACATATGATTGTGTATTGTGTATTTATTGCCCTGTGCAATAGGGATGTTTCTCTCTAAGGATAACGCTATACGTCCTGCCTCAACCCAAGATATTTCTACTCTTTTTCTCATCTATTTTTTATCTCTTATTGTTATTATAATTATTGATATCTGATTAATATTCATTGTTTTATATATATGTCTTAGTATTATTATTTATTTAATAATTATTATTAAATCATTTCATATTTTTATTATTACTAGTATTATTTGAGTAATCATAATCTAACGTATTACATTAACAATGGATACATTTATAGTACATATCAATTTTTAATATATGCCAACAAAATCTTAGTAATATCTATATAATTGTGTCATACTATATATTATAGACTTTAATTTAATTAACAAAACATACTAACATAAGGTAATTTAATACCACACCTGTTACGATGCAATAAATTTGTTAGTGTACATCTTTGTTATCTTTATCATTTAGCTTGAATTGCAATGCTATGAAGTGGTTAAGGGCATAAATGCATGTGTGAAGCCTATTATTATAAGTTGTAGGTATATAGTATTAATTTGTAGGGTGGGGTATGAACAAGAACAAAATAATAGTATAGGATTGGGATAATGATTAAAGTAGTAGGAGGGGAAGGCAAGGCCTAATAAAGAAGTATATAGATTGTATTAATTATATAAAGTTCATCCATATTAAGATGGTCCTAATCATGTTTGAGCTTTGTGAAATACTTTGTAATTAATTAAAAACTAGATTAATTAATTCCGATGGGAGAAGGTACCTAGAAAGAAATAGACACTGAGAGATAAGAGGCATATACCCTACATGTGGGAATGGTTTGGGGACAAAGCAAAGAAAGCATATATAGTGCGTGCAAAGAATTCACATGGGAGCATAACATAACATGATCCTTCTCTCTCTCTCTCTCTCCAAACAATTTTTCTTATCTTAATTACTGTGCTATCTCTACCTTTTAACGAAATGATTAATGAGACACGTTGCACCCCATGCATAACCACTACACCATTATACAATAATCCCATGCACATGGCCTTTCTTTCTTCTTCTATCAGATAAAGATATCACAATGTCTTACCTTTTGTCTAAGACAATATCTTTTCAAATTTATCACCATTCAAACAATCAAATCCTATATCTCTTCTCATTTTCCATTTTAACCTGCACAAAACTCTAATTTCAGATAATTTTTTTTCTCTTTTCAAAATGCACCTAAATATGGTCAACTATGTTTTTGACCATTGTTGGACTCTTTCTTTTTCCATTCCTTAATATTTACGATGTTGCTAATTGCAGTGTCATCACGATGATGGAATGGTTAAAATTAGTGTGCTGGAATGTTCTAAAGCCCAAATTTGAAAGAAAGAAACTATATTATTATAAGAACATCATCCTCCACCATTGTATTTCTTAAACACATGCAATCAGAAGTTTGATATTGATGAAGTGAAAGAAATAAAAATTTGGTTGTGAAAGATAAAGAAAAATAAGGGCATCCACTAAAAAGACGGACACAAGGGCACGTGGTGGCTGATTCCCACTACTTATTAATCCAGTGGCGACTTTCCAGTAACACCGTTGAAACCCAACCCCTCTTCCCAGCTGTTCATAGCTGTCCAATCCCTTCCCATCCCCATGTGACCCCACTGCACAAACACATAGATACAGATACCCCAGAGATTTTTTTCCGATTTTTAAACCCCAGAACAAAATACAACTATTCAAAATTATACCTTTTTTTTTTCTTTTTCTTTTTTCTCAAAAGGAGAAGATATTAAGAAAGTCCATGATTGTGTTGTTTTTTGTTCGTGTGCCTTTCTCACCTCTAACAACATTCCCCTGTGCTTGCTGGGAACATGCATATATATATTTATAAAAGGGGTGTGTTAAAGCCTCTCATTTCTTTCATCTCTTCTCTCTCTGCATGCCATATGCAATATTACAGATACAATAATGTGCGTATTTTTCACACAGGGACATGTCCAACTGCAACAACATTAACATCCGAGGTTAATCTGCACTAACACTTTCTGATTCGGTGTCTCTGTGTGTGTGTGTGTTTCAAATGGCGCAATTACCTCCAAAGATCCCAAACCTCTCACCAAGTTGGCCGGACTTCTCTTCTCAGCACCAGAAGATGCCATTGCCACCTCTTAACAACGACACCACCACCGCCAACACAGGCCATTATCAGCATCATCAAAATCAAAACCCTTCTTGGGTGGACGAGTTCCTCGACTTCTCCTCCGCCCGGCGCGGCGCTCACAGGCGGTCGGTGAGCGACTCCATCACCTACTTGGACGCGCCAATGAGGTGTGGCGAGAACAACAACCACAACAATAATAACGGCAATGGGAATGAGTTTGACAGGTTCGATGATGAACAATTCATGTCCATGTTCACCGATGAAGTAGTGCTCTCTGGGGTCCCCTTGCCACCACCAACTACCTTGTCCTCTTCCAACCCTTCTAGCCCTTCCGATCAGAACTTCTTCCACGATGAGAAAGAGAGCTGCCGGAAGGAGAGGAAGGTGCAGAAGGAGGAAGAGGAGCACCGCCACCAATTCAAAAATGAAGCAGATGAGGTTGAAAGCCAGTGCATGCAGGAAATTGCGCAGCCTCCAAATGACACCAACACTTCTTCTTCCAATGAGAAAATTACTGACCCCAAGAGAGTCAAAAGGTACGTCTACTACTGATTTTAAGCATTCATATTTTTTTCTTGCTCCAGTTTCAAACCATTACATAGAATTTCAGTGTTTTTCTTAGAGAAATTTAGTGAACTTCATGTTACCAGAATCATTCTCAGAGTAATTAGTCCTTCACCACCCAGATAGGAATCAAAGAATCAAACTTGTTATCATCTCCCGTATTATTTTCCTCCTTTAGATGTATTGTACAACCAATCATATCAATTATTTATTTCTTTTTTATTATTTTCTTCTGGAGTATATATCTAAAGAGATGTCAACCAGTTTTTTCTTGAAAGAAGATGATGAATGTCTATTCTAATTTTGAGGTGGATGGGTGAAGGAAGAAGAAAAAAAAATATATGATGAAAAAATAAAAGAAAGAGATAGGAGAAACGTAAAAGAAAAAGTGGATAAATGAGACTTACACGGTGTTTTTTTTTTTCTATTGGCTTCTGCAAATTGTTTCATTCTTTTTCGGAAACTGAAACTGAAAATGAACCATGAATAAGAATTTTTGTATTTTTTGAGTTCTGTCTCTAATTGTCGTCTTGCATCAGAATCTTGGCTAATAGACAATCTGCACAAAGATCGCGAGTGAGGAAGCTGCAATACATATCAGAGCTTGAGAGAAGTGCAACTTCATTACAGGTTTGGGTCGTAACGTGATGTGACTACAATAAATCTTTGCTTTGTGCTGATAAAAAAAATCTTTGCTTTTATAAAAAAAAATCTTTGTTTTTTTCCTTAATAGCCACAATAAATAATTATTTTTTCAAGTTAATTTTTGTATGCCATAATAATATATAACATAATTTTTCTTCAATATTTAAAATTCACTTTTTTCTTAATTGTTTTCATCACCTACCACTTATTTTATTTCATATTTTTCTATTGTTATGAATAGTATTTCTGAATACATGTGGTTGAAATAGCATTGTTGAAGATAAAATATTGACCTTTTCCCAATCCGTTGACAAATGAAGGCTGAAATTTCAGTGCTGTCTCCAAGGGTTGCATTTTTGGATCACCAGCGTTTGCTTCTAAATGTGGACAATAGTGCTCTCAAGCAAAGAATCGCAGCCCTTGCTCAAGACAAGATCTTTAAAGATGGTAATTTTCTTTAATTAATTAAAAGATCATTTAATTTTAAGTTTAATTTTTATTAATTTTGTTTAATGGATGACATAACTAATAACCCTGTTAAGATGAGGTTGATGGAGTCATTAATTAGCACTTTATGGCATTTAGAATCCATGCTATTTGTCTGATCCAATGTACCCTCCATTTACTTTTTCCATGTAAGTGAAATAAAAATTCCTCATACTTTGGAAAAGTGTATTTGTCCACAAAGAAGCTCATTTTGCCAACTGAACCTAACCTCATGTGCTCTTATTTTCTCTCTCTCTTTTCTCTGAAAAGTTTGGTAATCACTAAACTGTATTTAATACCAAGAGAGAGAAACAAAGAAAAATGTAAAACAGTGTGGTTTAAATAGAAAGATATAAAGAGAAACACTACCTCTATATATCATCATCACTAGTAAACTGCAGTTCTGGTTTCTGAAAATATATGTCATCAATTTGGTTCGAGAAAGATACACATAAATAGGGATATTTAGTTTCTAAAAGATGGAAATCAATATCAACTTATCGTATAACTTTGTGTTGGTTGATTTGTTATGTTCTAAAACCACAAATAGGAAAAAAAGAACATTTGTTTTCAGAATGTAACTGTGAGAGAGAAGTAATTATTTTAATGTAGTTGCCAGAAAAAGACCAATTATGAAAGTGCAGAGTTATATTGATTTTAGCGAAAACTTTTTGTGTGCACGCGTATTTAAGTCTGTGTGTGATCATGTGTGAGGTGTGGAAGTAGTTAAAATTGTTTATGATTGAAAGTAATGATACAAATGCAGCTCATCAAGAGGCACTGAAGAGGGAGATAGAGAGACTGAGGCAAGTTTATGAGCAACAGAGGCTGAAGAAGATGGAAAATGCAGCAGAGTCACCTCCATTGCCATTGCCATTACCAACAGAAAAGGAAATACAAGTTCTGAACGTTTGAAGAAGATGGTAACTGTGTAGTTAATGAGATGAGAGTGGATGAGAGATGCATGGGAGAAAGGAAAGGTTAAAAAATTTTGTTGTTGTGGTTGTAACGTGCATTGAGTTGAATGGTGAGAATTTTTATTAGTGAGTTGATGAAGTGGAGTGAGTGGTGGTAGGGTTGTGGTGTGAAACAGCGCAGGCACGTGATGTGTTTACTTTAAAAGAAGGGGACCACTGAAAGCTTGCATGATTAGAATGCAGGGGAACCACATGTGCAGCAGTGGCATCAAAACAAAGGGTCCAAGAAACAGTTGTGTCTGTCTGCTTTAACTTGATAGATAGGAGTGTGGTATATCTTCACATTCTTTCACTTCTTTATTTCTTCTCTATCATTCTTTTCTATTTTGCTTCATGTTTTTCAATGCATGTTGGAAAACAAACACCACTGCCCATGGATGCATCAAATTAATGAAGGTGTATCTGTGAAAAAGTCAAGTCTTTCGATGGTTTTTTCTGGTTTGGCTCTGTACTTTCTATATTTTGTAATCATTTTTATTATTTCACATAATTAATTTCAGAAACCCAAAATGTAAATAAATAGTCATTTCACACAATTTGCCCTGTATATATAATAATAGTGTAGTTTTTTCTGTTTTCACTGTTTCACAACTTTGTGTTATGAAATTGAATGACGTTCAATTGCATTGGAGAAAGTGCATGTATGATATCTCAATCTCACAATGTTTTTTATCCGTTTCCTATTCTCTTGTTTCTTACCTCTTTTTCTATATTTGCAAAGATATACCTTTTCTCCTTTTTCTTTTGTACTTTCTTTGTTTTATTACTGTGATGTGTGGACTCTAACGAGAAAATAAAGGGAAAGTCTTAATTTGCAATGGGTGAGTGATTAACTCAAAATCTTAATATAAGAGATTTATCGGTATTCTTTATTTATATACTACTCAATGTACTTGTGTAAAACCCCTGTGCATATCAAATCCATGAATAGCTAAAGTGTACTTGATGTTATTTTGCTCAAATATTAAAAATCGTACCATACATTTTGATAGAGAAAGAATCCAAAGTTGCTCTTGCTAATATATCTTGCAAAGGATATTGAAAATAAATATTCTACGTCTCTCACCAACACATTTGATATCATTTACCGGTCTTGAATGATTGATTAAGAAGAATTTTTATATAAATATGATCTTAAATATGATCTAAGTTTAAATCATAAGAGATTGATATTATTTTTAATCTAAAAATCTAAGATAATAAATTTACTCATAAAAAGTATTTTAATCCGTGAGTCTTTTTTATTTACCACATGTTTGAATTAGATCGGATAGAATAAATTTAATTTAAGTATTGATGAAATAAGACCAATTTACATAACTCTTAGTTAAACAAATTTAAATTGAATTGAATGTGAGTTAATCTACAACCTACCAACAACAATTCTTTACTATTTTTTTTACCATTATTTTACAAGTTCTTTTATTATAATCATTCACTACATTTAATTGTGTAAGGCGATAATTTGATCTTTTTAAATACTATAATAATAATGTTCAATATTATTTTAATAGTTTGAATATTTAATTTATTTATTGTCAAGTCATGTACGTTACTATAATTTTCAACAACTATATAATAATGTTTGATAAAATAGATGAATACTTCGATTATACTGCCATAAAATAATGGGTCAACTCAATATGTTTTTATTCGTTTGACTCATTAATCCACTAACCCGTGGTAAATCGAAAAGTGGATCTGATTGAACTAGTTCATTTTTAATTTAAACTAGTGTAAGTTATGTGTGAGTTGAATTGACTCATTTTGTCAAAAAGAGACCTAACTGAGTAAGAAATTGGAAGAAATTAGATTTGTAGAATAAATTTGTATGATGTCACATTAATGGAGGCTATTTTAAGCTAATCCAACAAGAGGAATCTAGTTGAAGCAGGATATTTTTTCCAGGAATAGGAAAGCAATAAGATGCATATAGGGGGGAGTTGATGCAGAGTCCAAATGCAAAATGTACAAAGTGTCTTCCCTAGAAGTAGATTGAATGCATATTTATAAGGAATTGACATGGACTATTTTCTTTTTGGCTTGTATGTTATGACATTTGTAATGGCATGAGTGTGACCTTTTGGCTGTCATGAAATTACAAATGGTCCACTCAGTGAATTCAAGTCCATGTGCCATAACTTTTAAAATTAAACCAATTAGGTGTCTGTGAACATGCTTAACCACTGTTGGTGTTTGATCTCTACATCTCATCATTTACTATTCTACCATCTACTTTACTGTTCTACCAAAGGATCCTACTCAAGTGCCACAACCACAAGACAAACCCATATGCATGCCTCAAACTTCATCAAACAACTACAACATCACCCTCTACTTCTAGTATTCATTATTACATCTACCATATCTATATTTTTCTTTTCTAATCTCTCTCTCTCTCTCTCTACCATTTCAGTGTTCAAATATAAATTTGTTTCCAGCAGTAGAAAGATTGAGTGATCAATTTCACTCGCTCAACCTCAACCCCCAACTGTTAGTCTTGTCCTGAAAGTTTTAAAACCATCCACACTTGCAGTTTTTATGAATAGTAGTAGTTTTACTAGTATATGGGGGTGGTGGCCAACTAAAGGGTGGTCCTTGTTTGTGAGTTTGACTGTTTTCTGATCAATTTATAGCGTGCTGAATCGAAAACATTTATATCCAATAAAAAGGATTGAAGCCATACCAGAAACTTAATGTCACTTCAAACTCAATACTTGAAATGAGTTTATAAATCTTATTCTTGATACTAGAAAATTTTGCAATGTGTTGAGACTCACACTTAATGAAGAAATTATGAAAAAAGTATGATCGAAAAATTCACATTAGATGGATATGAATGGGTGAGTAATATGTAAGGAAAAGAATCTATAAACTTATTGATTTAAAGTTGAGTTAGAATTAATGTCAAAGTCTTTGTAAGATGTGGAAACTCATATTTGAAGAGAATTTTGAAAAAAAATAAGTATATAGATTTTTCTTATAAATGGATTAGTTCATAGATCGAGATTCATTAGGTCCACAACTCCCAAATTATAGTATTCAAAACCATTTTACAATTCTGATTTTGTAATTGAGAAAAATGATTTAGAAATCGTTATCATACATTTTTAGAACACATTTACCATACCCTATTATTAAGTTTATAAAGTAAGTTTAAGGTTTAGTGTTTGAATTTTTTTCATGTATTATAATTTTTTTATTCTATTCAATACGAAACTTTTAAATATTTATATTATCCTAACAGAAAGAATCGATTATAGTGACCTGTGTCTTGTAGTGATTAAGTAACTGTTTTATATTCACCCGTGTCTTAAACTAGAGATGATTTTGAAAAGAATATTTGTGAGAAAGTTTTTTATCTTTGACTCAGTCATTTTGTCATACACTTAGTACTCAATATCAATGAGCAAGATCCATGTTGAATTGCTTAGAGAGTCTTAGGCACTGTACAGTTTTCGTCTGATACAGAAAATGGGCCTCAACTGTGTTCTTTTCTCGTTGAAGCTATCAGAAAAGCAAAATAGACTCTTTTTTTACATGTTCTGAAGTCCACGATTTTGAAGAATGGTGGTTGTATTCCCAGATAGCGAAATTCCGTGTTTCTTTAACTGTAGTAAGAAAATGACACAAATAATATGTTGTATTACATGCTTAAGATTTCATGGTGAAAAAGTTAGATATACAGCATTTGCTTTTTCTTTATGTAGCTACCATGCAGCTACAGCAAAAACATGAGCATGTGTTAATTTAACATGATCCCAAAATCATCCACTCGTTTGGCATAGTCTAATTCTATGTACATTGACGAAAACGCGATCCAAGTACTGTAATTTTATTTCTTTAATTGCTAAAATTATTCAAACAGTAGAAAATCTGTTATTTATACAATTTCTTTCCACATTTCCGTTGAACGCTATTTTCCATTCTATATCAAGAGAAGAAAGAAGAAGAAACACACACGTTTCAACATAATTGATGACTAGAGATGGCAAATGAACCCGTCCCCGTGGGTATTGTCCGAACGCGTCCCCGTTTTGACGAAAAATCTCCGTATTGACTGGGTATGGGTATGAGTATGGGGAATCTCCTACTTTTTAAATTGGGTATGGGGATGGTTATGGGTATCTACATATCCCCGCCATAATACTCGTCCCCGCCTATATATATATATATTTTCAATTTTTTATTTCTTCTAATTATTTGGTTTGTCATGAAACTCATTCGCATCTCCAATATATTTTTCATCTTATCATAATATTTATGTAATTATGTTAAAATGATGTATGTTAATTAAATTTTATTTATGTCTCGTATTTGAATATTTCTATTATTTTTTAATATTTTTATTTATTGTATATTCTCTTTTCACATGAGTATGTTTAATACTCTCAATTTAAGTGTTAAGTGTTTAACAGAATAAATATTTCATTTACTAGGTAATATAAAAAAAAACTCTTTACTTATTTTTATTAATTTTTGTTTTATTCGAAGAACTCTTTTGTTTCGCTAAAACAATTATTTTTCAACCATTGAGTATATATGTTGATATTTGAAAAGTGTTCTTAGATGTCTAAGGTATTTTTCATCTTATCATACCCTTAATTATAAATTCTTTTTCCTTTGTATAATTTCTTTCAATAGTTTCTCAAATTGTTTTTAAGACATACATTTGTTAATTTTTTAATATTTTTATTTGTTGTTTATTTTCATCATGTAGAATATTATTTCAGTATATTTTATCTAATTATTTTTTATTTTCTAACTCATTATATCAATCATACTGTAATTTTTCACTATAATTGTATAAATAACTTTTATTTACTACAATATCAAAATTTAATGTAATTGTCATGAATATTTTTTTATCACCATCCAACATATATTGGAGTTCAAAAGATACAATAATCATGTTAAATTTATTTTATTATGTTTATTATTTATTATTTGTGTTATTTTGATTAAGTGATGTATTATCATTTTTATTAGTGTATAAAAAAATAGATTCATTAGAATTTAAAAAAATTGAAGTAAACAAACATTTAAAATATATTTTAATTTCAATATTTGTTTTCCTTTAAATTTTTAATTTTTTTTTTAAATTTTATCAACTAGGTTTCATTAATGTTTGCAGTTTGCAAATTTAATAAATGTTTTAGTTCTCATAAAATTTTATTTGGTATTCCAATCTAAAATATAAACAATTATAATTTATTTCAAAGTATTTGATATCGAAGAAACAATCATCCTCCTCCTAATATTGAATATTCGATAATATTATGTTTCTTTTACCGTAATTTTTTATTATTTTATAAAAATTAATTAAAATTTATATTGAAGTAGTAAGGAAACGGGTACGGGTATGGGTACGATATCATACCCATTACCCGGTGGGAATGGGATGAGATAAAACTTTGATACCCGGGCCTCGTTGTCATCCTTATTGGAGACAAAGGAGATGAATTTCAACGGAGAAGAATGACATATGCAAATTTTGTAGAATTAAAATAAAATATTTTAGATTTTTTTTTCACCTATCTTTCCATTATTTGAATCTTGAATCTCTTTTATGGAGGAGCGGAAAAAGCAGTGGGCTCTCGAAATCGTTCTTTCATTTCTCACCAAATAAATGAAATGAAACAATCCAAATAAGCTCCAATCCGAATTTGGTACTTGAACAAACAAAACTTAATTTTGTGTTTGAGTAAAGAATGTTATCATTTTTAAAATATTAAATTTGAATTAATCTCATTCTAAACCATTTTTTATAAATATGTTAATTAAATAATATAATTTAAATTTATGAGTTTTATTTTTTTATTTAGATAAAATATTTTCATTAGATTTAAATACATTAATTATTTAAATATTAAATAACTTTTAATAATTCAATATATCAATATTGATGAAAATTATTTCTTAGTTTATCTTGATTAATGTTATTTTTCAATGAAGTTAGTAAAAAATTGTTAATTACCACTGACAAAGTTTTTTTTTTCGGTTAGTATCGATTGATATAGCTTTTAGTTGATGTCAATCATAATTAATTATGTAGATTATCAACTAGAGTTATTTTTATAACATGTTTAGGCTTTTTTATTATTATTAATCTTTTGATCGATGTCTGTCGAAGGATTCCCCCACTAAAACTCAATCTTAGTGTTAACCGAAAATTTTCTCAAAAAGAATTCAAGAACTCGACTATGATAGACATTAATTAAGAAAAAGCCTAACAAACTATTAAAAAAATAACATTGATATAGTTGATAAAAAATGTTGAAGAAATTGACCAAAGAATTATGATAGACATTAATAATAAAAAAATCTAGTTGCATGTGTAACAGCCTCGAAACCATTACAATACTATTAATTACCACATGATAAATAAGCATGTATGTGAGCATACACACAAATATACACTTATGCACATACATACAAATACTTGTGTGTGTTTCACATTATCCTTTAAAGTCTTCATAAAGCAAATTACCACAAGATAAATAAAAATGCAGGTTCGAACACACACAAATATACACATGTGCACATACATACATAAATACAAACATATATTTGTATGTGTATTTCACATTGTCCTTTAAAATCTTCATAAAATAATTTTTCTTAGAGAAATTACAATTTATAAATAGCTCCAGAAAAAAATTAAATAAATACAAAAAAAAATAATGTTTTTCCCTTTTGTTAGGTATTTCTACTAAGATTTTTCTCCTAAAATATCCTCTAGAAAAAGAAAAAAAAACATAGGTACCCAAATAGGATAACATGCATGCATATATCTAAGTCATATAAATATATTTTCACAATTCATTCCTATCTCATCCATACAATTTTATGAATATATAATCAATTCATTCATTCAAGATATATCAGAATCAAATGTTTGACTTTCATCCAATTAGTTACGTTACATCTCATATCATCGACATTGACATCAATATTATATGCATTGAAAAATATTGTCGGCAATTATGTTGAATTAGATGAGTATGCATCTGTCATACTACATTTTCTAAGTTTCACCGCAAAAAAGTTATATACATGATAAGAACACATCCACTCATGTGATAGGGTGAATCTATATGACCTATCAAACATAATTCTTTTTCACACCATAAACTAGGTCATAGAACCTCATTTTAACTAGGCTTGTCAAAATGAGTCAGCCTGGTCCATTTTGGCCCGACCCGTTATTTGCCCCTCAATTGGCAAGCTAGCAGATTGAACAGTTTCACCCGTCCCGCCAATGGGCAGGCTATTAGACTGGGGGATTGGCCCGCCACCTCCCTCTTTTTTTTTTCTTTCATGCGGTTCCAGTTCTAGCAAGGAATTCAATATATTTTCACAATTCATTCATATCTCATCCATACAATTTTATGAATATATAATCAATTCATTCATTCAAGATATATTAGAATCAAATGTTTGACTTTCATCCAACTAGTTACATCTCATATCATCAACATTGACATCAATATTATATGCATTGAAAAATATTGTCGACAACTATGTTGAATTAGATGAGTATGCATCTGTCATACTACATTTTCTAAGTTTCACCACAAAAAAGTTATATACATGATAAGAACACATCCACTCATGTGATAGGGTTGATGGGGAAAACAACAACAAATAATATACCAGAGAATGCAGCGGATATAATTTTCCCTAACTTGCAAGAATCTATGAGGAGCAATAATCAAAGAGCAACAATAATAAATCACCAAAAGCACAAATAAAGGCACCAAGATTTTTAACGTGGAAAACCCCTCAAATCAAGGGTAAAAACCACGAGTCGTCCAGACCAAAGAAATAGTTCCACTATGATCAACAAGAGTACAAAAGAGTCTCAATCAATAGCACAAATTAGTGCTAACACCCAACCAAATAACAAAGCAACAAAGCTTTCAAATAGAGAAGAACAAGAGGGGAAAACCTCTACAAATTACTGCTGCAGTGCGAAATTAATATCTCCCAACTCAGACCTCGTATCAAAGATCCGACCGGTCAGAATGAAGAGCAATGAGTTCCGAACCTACTGTAAAAATTTCAGCCCGATCCAACGGTGAACGAA
>Ga0214542_1003516_pt1 | contig 31879 bp, 20 predicted proteins | sample CNSS1metaG_FD_160096 | JGI IMG/M metagenome (GOLD analysis project Ga0214542, IMG submission 160096) | Root nodule microbial communities from cowpea collected in UCLA plant growth center, Los Angeles, California, USA - CNSS1 | ecosystem: Host-associated > Plants > Roots > Nodule | place: USA...
ATCTCTTTATATTTTTTTATTTAATAAATATATATATATATATATATATATATAAATATATATATATATATATATATATATATATATATATATATATATATATATATATATATTATGTATGTATATATATACTGTACTATAATTTACCTGGCCAACAAATCCTTCAAGGTTGGCGAGCTTGTTCATGGCGGCGACCATCTGTTGAACGCCGTCGGCGACGGAGCCACCGGCGATGGTGTCAACGAGAGACTGTTGAAGCTGTTCAAGGCCTTGAGTGAGAGCCTCTTCTGCTTGCACTGAAGATTGGCGGAGAGCACATATACCCATAATTTGCTGTTCAGCAAGGGGTTCCAACTGTTGTATCAACATCTGACCAAAATAACACACATAACTTCATTATACGTAAAAAAAGTTAACATTTTTACCAACAAAATAGGGTTCTCTTATGAGGGTCTTTGAGAAAAACAAAACTTGTATGATGAGAAACAGTTCTTATACTACATCATTATTGTTTTTACTGAACTCTCTAAACTGTGTTCATGTTCAAAAAATGAACACTGATATATACATATATACATATACTATAGTGCGTGGAGAACACATACTGTGATGAGTTCTGATGGTCTGAAACCACCAATCCAGAGGAAGCATCTTTCAGCTGGTGAAGTCCACATGCCATTGATGAGATGAAACACATCGGTTTTAGCAGCAACTCCCTTCAGCCTGAAAACCTCATCATAATGAGACAGATATCCATCAACAATCACCCTTAGTTCGCCGTCGGACAGCGGCGCCTGCAGCCCGGTCCGGAGCTCCGCCATGTGCCGGTGGTCATCTTCTAGCCATCTTGCATACTCCATGTCAAACATTGCAGCTCCTGCAACAGCTCCATTTTCTTATATCAGTAATATGCATATTAGCATAATATTGCTACTGTGTTATGGTATGGAGAATAGTCTTGTTAGGAGTTAGAAACTGATAACTAACTGATTAAGTACTTTTAACAGATTATTTTTCATATGATGTTGGTTTTATGTATGAAATATTTGGTGAATATAATGTAAGAAATGATTACTTTTGTATAGAAAGTTAAATGTAGGTTGTTTGGTAGTGCAATGTGGTTTGTAATGAAACAGACATAGCGCATTCATCTTCTGAAAAGAAAATCAGTGGATTGATCATCATTCTTAACTGCATTATCTAGGGAGGTATTATTATTCTATGTTCAAAACTTTTGTTTTGTTTTTCTTTGTTTTTTTATCTGAACACCATGCTCTTTTACTAAAAGTGGAAAAAGCAGTTATGATGGATCAATAATTCGCTCAAAAGTTAAACAAGGCTTTACATGCATGTTTAGAAAGGACTTTAGAAAGGATTGCACAGTTTTTAATGTGTAACAGTACGATCTTTTTAGAATAATGATCCACTGTTTTTATTTTATAAGTATTTTTATGTTTTATTAATGAGAATTCAAACGCGAATTAGGCCACAGATTTTGGTCAAACTCTGAGACTTGTCCACCTGATTCTAGATTTTGATAGTCCATTTCAAAATCAAAATTTGACTTTTGTTTTTGGCTTCAAAGGGCACAAAAAGAAGTTACGTGTAAATGTAACAATTGTTCCCTACTGAGTCTCTTAATTCTTTGCCTCATTTTCCCCTTTTGAAACTGTAAAAGAGGGTCAAAAGATCAGGCCAATAAAATCTTTGAGGTACTTCTTATACCAGTTTTTTTCTAGCTCCATAATCATAGATATGTCAGAAAATTATGACACAATAACCTTTTCTATCTTTGATGAAATTTGAGGCATTAGAAAATGAAATTGCATTTAAAAAACCAGCAAACTCACCAGAACTTATACTTCCACCAGCACCACCACAACCCATAAACACTCCCTAATAACATAAACAATAATCATCAGCAGAAGTCAATAAATAATAAAAAACATTATGCAATATTGTGTGTGTAAAGAGAGAGAAAAGAACCTGAGAGCGAGCTCTTTGAAGGTCTTGTTCAAGGTGTGTGAGCTTTAATCTACTTGACTCTAGTTGCTGCACATAAGCCTAATATTGCAATGGAACAGCACATTTACAGAATGTGTCTGAGGTTACATTTTGTTTACTATAATATATGATCTTTTTTCTGTTTTTATCAATTGATGGGACACACCTTTTTCCTGAGACGGCTTTTCCTTGCAGCTTCTCTGTTTTGAGCTAAACGTCTCAGTGTCTGAATCCACACCAAAAAAGAAAATCTTGACACAAATCCCATGTGAAAAATCCAAAAAATAACCAACCTTGAAATATAATATATATTAATTAATACTGTATGTAAATGTGTGTGTGTGATTGTGTGTCATATTCAAAACCTTTGCATCAAGTGGCTTCTCTGATGTGGAACCAGCTCCTTTTCTCTGAATAAAAAGCACCCCAAAAGAAAAAGAATTAAGGGATTTGAAAGGTGAGAGAGAAGTCATAAAAAGATGAACTCGAATAATAGATTAAATCACTTAGCTTAAAGGGACTTAATAAAAACCAGAAAAAATTGTAGATTTGTGGCTACTAAATGAAGAAAATTGGTCAACGTTACTCAAATTCATCCTAGGTTTGAGGTTGGGTGAAACCAAAGCACAAAGAGATGTCATGCTTTAAAACAAGAATGCAAGATGAAATGAATGAATGTGATTTGCTCACAGAATTTTTGGGAGGCATTTCTGAATGAAAAGAGCCTTTATTAGGCAATTTCTCTTGTGGTGGTGTGCAATCATGAACATGATAAGGGTAGCAAAAAGCATCTTTATCTGCCATTGTGTTGGTGTATAGTGTGGTTGTAGAATCAGATTTGTAACACCACAATTAAATTGGGAGAAAGAAAGCACAGGTTTTGTCTAAGGAGGAGTAGTGAAGTGGGAGTGGGTCACTGTTAAAAACAGAAACATTGATTGATAAGTACTGAAAAGATTCTCACTTTGTTTTTTTGTTTGTCACGTTCATCTTTCCCTCTCTCTCTCTCACTTTCATGTCAGACATTCATCAGAAAATCGTTCAGGAATCAGAGAAACTCTGTGTCTCTTTGATTTTCTGAGGGCTGTTGGGATCTGTGCTGAGAAGATAAGTGCAGAAAGAGGGGAGAGAGAGAAAGAGAGAAAGACCAAGCAACAGGGTAATAATAATTGCCTTTAAAGAGGTCAACTTTCCCAGTGTTCTGAAGAGAGAAACTGAGAGATTAACAGTGCAAACAATAGTTATTTCATGAACCTTTTCTTGTTGTGATTTGGCTGCTGATTGAGTCTGTGATGTCCCTGCCCTTGATGCATCAGTTGCTGTCTCCTGTTGTTGTTGTTGAAGCTGATCAAAAGCATGTTGATGATCTGAAGAAGAAGATGCTTTTATGCTTATGGGAGATTCTGTTTCAAATTGCAGCTCAGTTTTGCTTGAAAGAGTGTTCACTCCTGATCCTGAATCAGTGCTTTCTCCTCCTGATTTTGAACCTCCCTGTGTACCATAAATTTTCATTCAAATGTTCAAACTTGTGTCTTTGTTTCATTGGTTAGTACTTAATTAAGCATCTTTTTGGATATGAATTGGTCAAAGATGGAGAAGTGAGAGAGAGAGAGAGAGAGAGAGTAGTACTCTTGGGGTTTGATGGAATCTCATTGGCCATGAAGGGAACATTTCCAGTGTGGCTGAAGGCCTTCCTGTGAATAAAGCTGCTACAATCACAGAAAGAAAAATCTCAGAGGATCACCAAAAATAAAGGCTTTTATGAGCATCAATCATATGAAAAGGTAGCCATGGAGTCAGAACATCATTCAAGTTTCAAAGATTATGCTCATCATAAGAAGAAGAAGAAGAAGAAGAAGAAAAACAATGAAACATACATGCTTTGGCTTCATCACTTCTTATCTTAATTCCTTGCAGAGCAAAAGCCTCTTCCAGCTCTCCAAAATCAAAACCAGACCCTTGATTCCTAAGAAACAAAAAAAAAAACAGAAATCAAAACTGAAGAAAGAAACACAATATAACAGAAGTTCCATGTAAGAAAAATTTTCAAAGTGTTGATAACACTGAGAACTGAGATTGAGAAAAATTTGAAGAACAATACATTAGGCTTGATGCTGAGGTATTAATCCCATGAAGAACTCCATAAGGAACATGGTGACTTGAAGGTCCTGATTCAGACAGACCCGTTTCTCCTATTCTTTGGCCCGCCATGCAAAGCTGAGTTCACAAGCTTAGAACATTCTCACCTTCTCTGAAGCTGAAACTGAAATCAGAAACTCAGTTCAGAAGAACAAAACTTGAGGAATATAAAAATTGTGTGCATGTGTCCATATAAATATATATATTATAGATGGAGAATTGTGTGTATGAAAAGAGGGTAGTGTTATGACTTTTAAATACCTCTGCTTTGTTTGGAATTGAATGGAGAAAAAAGAATAGTATATGGAGAAGTTGACACAGTGAAGAAAGATCAAAGCTTTTGTTTTCAAAGTAATATATAAGTTGGCAGAAGAAGAGGGTGCGGTCTTTTTCTCATGTGTGCTCATCCTTGCAACATTTTTATCTTTCATTGGGGTGTCTCTATCTTTCTTTTCTCCTTCTCTGGGAAGAAACCTGATTGATAAGTGTGTTTGGCTTGCTTTATCACTGTCTCTGCTTGTAAATACTTGTATTCAGTAACTCATCATGTGGAAGTGTGGTACCACAAACTTTGTCCTAGCAAATTCACCAACCTTGTGAGTTGTGTGTGTCAGTCTCTCCAAGCTTCTGGAGTTTCAAACTTCTCATCAAATAGGTCATAAAAGTTAGAGTATTGTTTTAATTCTTTCATCAAATTCATGTTTCACTTTCATGTGTTAAACTAAGTGTGAAAAGTTAGAGTAGATTAAGGATGTAAAACTCTAACTTTGTTTGATTGAAATGTAAAAGATTATTAAGGGTGTGTTGATTTAGGTTTGAGTTCTCAGACTGAAAATCAAACACACATTAATTGTAAACTAAGAAAACCATTTTGTTTTGTATGTGTTTAGAAAATATTACCAATCTATTTTGTTTAGCATATCGATAAAAATATAAGTAATATGTATGTGTTGTTTTTGCTTTTAAATGAACCATTATTATTGAATGTACTCTTATATACCAAACATGCATTTACTACATTGAATTTGTAAGATTTGAATTCAAAATCACTTTGATTGAAATAACTTTTTCCTCCCTTTCATTCATGCTTTTAGTTGTTCAAAAAAATTAGATAACTATCTTTATTATTTGGTGTACATGAAAATTTGAGAATGGTAGAAATTAGTTGAAGAAAACTATTTGATATGAAAAAGAAATGGAAAATTATAGAAAAAAGAGGTACTTCTATTTTTGTTAGGGTAAAGGGATAAATCTGTCTAAATTTGTCCTAAAAATATGGGATAGATTCGTTTTTTAGTTTATGAAAGTAACATTAATATATATATATATATATATATATATATATATATATATATATATATATATATGTATATATAAGTATATAAATAATGAATTTAAAATAAGTTTCAAATTTTTTCATACAAATATAAAAAGGTAAAGGTGAATTATTTTTTAATGTATGAAATTGAATTTAGAATTTTACAAATATAAATGTACCAATCCATAATCAATTATGTGTTTAAGTGTAATAGATTATAGGAAAGTGCTTTTGACACTTGTCTTTTTGTTTCTATTTTCGCAAATCGTCACAAATAATACATTTTAAACAGGATTTGTGATAGGTCTCATATATGGTTTATAGTCATAGTCATGGCATAGTTATAGTCATTGAGAGATTGTGGTTCTATATGGTTATATGACATTAGTCTTACACATATAAGACCTTAGACACCACTTTTACACCAAAACCTTAAGGCAATGTTGTTATGGGTCTTTATTCTTATATAGTGTTTAACTACCACTGATAGGTTATATATATTTCATATAGGTTATGGTTATAGACATTGCAAAGTTATGGTCATTGAGAGATTGTGGTTCTATATGATTATATGACATTAGTCTTACACATATAAGACCTTAGACACCACTTTTACACCAAAACCTTAAGGCAATGTTGTTATGGGTCTTTATTCTTATATAGTGTTTAACTTTGTCTATTATATCCAATGTGGGACTCTGACTCACACTTGGACTATTCTTGGACTATTCCCAACAATTTGTCATATAAAGTTTCACGTATTTATTTCTCCTAACATAAGAGATCACTAAATCTAAAGAAAATATTAGTGTCATTTCTATTCTTAATAGTTTTTTTTTTTTAATTTCAATTAAGTTATAATTGTACATAAATTATTTTGCAAGACATTTATTTGTTTTTCCATCTTTTTATTTCTTATTCTCATATATTTGTACCATCTTTTTGCACAATTTATAATTATTTTACTTTCATTTATATCAAATTCACTTTAAAATTTAATAGATATAACTTAAAGAATATTGACCCTTTATCTCCAAATTTAATGTTATAAGTTATTTGCTTTCCGTGTAACTGTTTTTATTTTATTTTTAATAAAATAAATATATAAAGGTAGATGGCACGTGATATAATTAATCGTGTGCATTTTGTTCAATTAAAATTCAAAAATATATATTCGTATTAAAAATAAGAGTTTATAACATTTCAAATCAATCTACAATCTAAATAGAAATTAAGTAATTATTTTTTTCGCATTGAGCTTTTAAATGCTAAAATAACTACTCTTTTATGTTAAAAAATTAATCATTCATCCTAATTTTTAATCCCGCTTGCTCCGCTAAGAAGAAAAGAAATGATTTTGGATGTTCTGAATTTCAGGTTTAACCTTCTCATCTTTATTTTACATCACTCTTATAGTAACGTCAATGCACACAAAAGAATAATCTAAATGCTATAAAATTAATAAAAATAATTTTTAATGTTCCGATATATTCAATGGTTAAATATGTTTTTGGTCCCTTAAGTTTTAGTGAATTTTATTCCCTCTTCGAAACTTGATACCAATAAAGTCCTTCATCTTTAGAAATGTATGAATTTAGTCCTTTTTACCAAATTTTGTTAAGTTTATTTGACATTTTAAATGCATTTTATGATAATATTTAAGTTAATATTGAAGCAAAAGTGTGTCAAATAGTGTAAACAATTCAAATATTATCATGAAATGCGCTTGAAATGTCAGATAAACTTAATAAAATCTGATAATAAAGACTAAATTCACACATTTATAAAGATAAAAGACTAAATTGGTATCAAGTTTCGAAGAGGGACTAATTGCAAAATTCACTGAAACTTGAGGGACCAAAAACATATTTAACCCTATATTCAATAATATCACATCTTACTGCTTAAAGATTAGAGATTAAGATTAAGAATAATTTAAATAATTTATTATATAATAGTAATTATTATAATTATTATTATTAATATATATGTATAATTACTATATAATATATATATATATATAATTAATATATATAATTAATTAATATATATAATTATATATATATATATATATATAATTATATATATATATATATCACGATTACATATAAAGCAAATCAATTTTTATACATAGGAACAATGAAATAATTTTAACATGATGAATTGTTTTTCCTTGCATTTTTTTCACCTTAGAGAGTGCCAAAATCTGCAACTCATGCGCAAATTCATCATCTCAAATCAGCGCAAATCAGTAGAACCAAACACAAACACGTTCGCAACTCACTTTCTATCCGCATGGACAGTACTCATGTGGATCCAAATACGGCATTAAAGATAATAAAACTCTAAATAATTAAAATATCGCTTAAATACTTAAATATTAAAATTAGAAATAATTTAAATATATTTTTCTCTTTTTATCATGTGATACATCTTTTAAAGATAACAAAACTCTAAATAATTAAAATACTGCTTAAATAATTTTTTAATTTCTAAATTTTAATACAAAATTAAAATTTGTTCATGTTTTAAATTTTGATATAGTTTGTTTGTCAAATTTTAAAAATTAGTATATATAATCATTTTAATCCAACCACATTAAATTTTTGGATAATAATATGTTGATCCATATTTTTTACTCACTATTAACCATCCACTTTAATCACCCTTAAATTTTCACATCATACCACTAAATATAATCAAAATAGATAATTGAGATAATTGAAGAGTGATTGGAGTAGTGCATTAAAAGTAAGTCAAAAAAAGTGGATCAAAGAACCATTATCCTAAATATTTTTAACCCGCCAACAAGCTCACATATAATATTATTTATACCACAGATAACTTAAATATCAGTCGTTTAATACATAAAAAATATTTAAGATAGTCATTGACTAAATCTATTCAATTTTAAAATTTAAAAGCAAAGATGTATATGTTGATGTTGCGTGGTACACCCAATAAGTCTAACTTCAGGAGTTGAAGTCAAATACAGTTTAAATACTTCTTACTCTCTTAATCTTTCCAGACACCTTTTAAAAACAAAACTATAACTGAGTTTCACACTCAAAAATAGATAATATCTTAAAAACTATGCAAATTCACCCTCTAAAAATAACTCCGGAACTTATGAACAGGATCCAAATAGTATCCAAACTTAACGTTTCTATAACCATATTTATCCATTAAACTATAAGGAAGAAAATACTTCGTACACATATATTAGCCCACTAATAAATTCAATATCAACAAATAATAAAATCATTATTCAAAACCGACAATCCTGCAACTTTTCTTAAATTACTTTTCTTCACCAAACGAATTTGTTTTCATTTTTATTTGCGATGAACGAAATAAGTTGTGCAGTATGAGTGAGTCCCACTCCACTCTCTCTCTCTCTCTTCTCTAACCGTCTGTGTTATCTGATTGGCTCCACAGAACTGCATGTACTTAATGGGATAAAGTGATGCATCGATTTACGAGTTCTACAACACCAAGATGAGACAAGTTTTTGTTTGTTTTCCTTTGTTGTTAAAGATGGCAAAAGAGAAAGATCTGAAACTAAAGCTCATTTTCTCTTCTTTTTTACAGCAACACCAAGAGCCATAACAAAGTCACTTCTTTTACACATCACACACTCAACTTGTGCTCATACCATTTCAACCAAAACATTACAATAATATTCCACTTTCTCTCTCACATCCATTTCTTTCGTCTTTTCCCCTTCGTTCATAGGTCAACATCCATTCCCTGTCACCACCTATAACTATGCCATCTTAACATTCTTTTCCACTCTCTCCACCACACCACAATCATCAAATCACTTCCAACTTTTTTTCCTTTTTTTCTCAAATTACTATCATAAATCCATACTTATATATCTATCTATCTACCTTATGTTTTTGCTTTTTTCTTTCAGGGAGACACAGTACTTTTTGGAGATCTTATATTGACCAGAGATAACACAAGTTTATAATATATAAGTAATATAGATCTCGCTTTATAAATCAGTTTTGTAGAATTAAGTTAGGCTTAATATAATATCAGAATTATGAGCTAGAACCTATCATAACTAGATTTATTGTTTGTTTAACCTATTGTACTACCCGAAAGATTTAATATTTGTTATAAGTAAGTTCAAATTTCATTTTATAAATCAATTTTGTAATAATTAAATTAAATTTAAAGTCAACCTTTTAACAATATTATCGAAACATAAGTCTTTTACAACACCACTTTCAATCCAAAAATTTAAGATAATAAATATATGAATTTTTATCCTTATATAATATTTAATTAGAAACAAACTTTGAGAGTCTTTATCTCCCATTTTTTGTTATATTTATATAAATTGATATATAATTTAAATTACTTTGTTTTTGAATTTAAATATATCTGATATATTAAAAACTTGTATGTATTTATATAAAGATTTTAATATTCCTAAAATATTTGTTAAAGATCAATTATTTATATAAAGATTTTAACATCTTCAAAATATTGTTGAAATTCTATAGTTAATTTAATTTTTTTATTTGTATTGAATGTGAAAGTTAGACTTCCATGTGAATTTCTAACACTCTTAACAACCGTCTTAACTTAAGCATCATATTTCGTGAACATTATTCACAAATAAATATATATGGTGATAAAACCCTCTTAAGAATCTGTCATAAATTCTGTTTGATTGGGTGTATAGAACTTTATATACTGAAAATGTGGTGTGTGATAGTGTGTGTGCTGATTAAGATGAGACAGAAAAAAGAAGGAAGAGGGAGACATGTAGGGAAATTACCCGATGAACCCTATAAAGTGGTGAAAATAAAATATTAAATATGTTTGTGCTCATCTAATAATAATAACACCTTTTAATGCTTTTCACAGCAATTATTCCCTCATGATTGGTGATTTGTAAAGGTAGTGATTTGGCTGAAAATAAAAATTGTGTGAAGTGCTATAAAAAGATTAGGTCAATTTATATTTTTATGTATGTATGTACCTTTGTTCCCATTATACCTTACAAGCAAGAAGCAATGTTGATGATCATCACATGCAAATGTTTGATTGTTTCCAGAAATAGAGCATTCATTACCTTCAGCCGTAATTGTTTGAGAAGGGTAATTGGTGTTGATTTCTAGAACAATAATTATTGATTTGTTGATTGTGTTGTGTTATATATGCTGTATATTATTATTATTATTATTATTATTATTATTATTATTATTATTATTATTATTATTATTATTATGCTAATTAAGTTATTTATTACTTGTGGTCTAAGCAAGTAACTAAAAGAACATACATTAACTGGTGTTTCTTTATCTCTTTTTTGTTTTTGGCTTTGAAGACCAAATAGAGATGGACCCACCAGAATCTTGAAATGACCCCCCAATAATACCAATAATATATATATTAACAAAACTATTTTTTTCACCTACGAATTTAAACTTTATTCAAATAACATAACGATAGAATTAGGTATATGGAGAACCAAATCTTGAACGATTATTTTTTGTCATTTTTTTTTTAAATTTCTTCTTTCTTAAGGATGTGTTCATATCGGGGAATTATTATTTGAGGAAATCAATTCGTGGATGAGCACTTCGTTCATTTTAAGGAATTTGCGCGTAAATACAAGTATAGATGTGCGTGATATCGAAAATTCACCGTCCACTCACTCTTCACCAAGAGATTTGCATGTAAATAATATAGTAATTTTGTAATTTTACAAGAATAACCCTATCATATGTAGTGGAGAATGACGTGAGTGAAGGATTTTATCCTAGCAAAGTTGGAACGGATCCAAGACATGACTTATGAGAAGGGATATGATCTCACATCACTTGGATTCAATCACACATCATTTGGTTCTTTTTTTCTTAAATTTTAGTGGTTAAAAAATATTAACAAAATAATTTACTCATACAAATATCAAATTATATTACTTATTACATAAAGGGCAAAATGGTAATCTAATCAATACTTAAACATATTTTTTTATTTATCACATCAATCAAATTTTTCACCAACTTTTATAAATTTTATTTTTAAATCTACTCATAATTGTAAGGCCCCATTTTATTGCGTGTCATAATGTTAATGACTGCCACACTGTTGGGCCTAAAGGGCTGGCCCATAGGGTGCCAAGGCCCTAAAGCAGCCAAGGTCCCTCAATTGCAAGTCATTCTGAAAAATTAGTGCCCTAACTCACCCATTTTCTCTCCACAGAACCTCTGCTAGGGTTTGGAGATCTACCCAAGTTCAAGTGAGCTCAACTTCTGTCTCCCATTCACGTAAGTTAGTTCTCGAACCTAGCTCTTTCTAAGTTGTTTTCGTGATTTATGTCGAGACTCACTGTGTGAATCTAATCTCCTTTGTCGTGTCATTGTTTCAGTTCATAGATATGCCTTTGGAGCTACTGGTTTCGCTGGCTTAAGAGTCGAAGTCCAATATTAGCCCTTTTCCAGGTAAAGGAAGTTAGGGTTCCGTTAAAGCTTTGATTTTTCATGATTTCTTTGATGATATTACGTGATTCATGGATTGTTTACTGCTTTGAGCTTATAAAATGTTGTATTGTGTTGTTTGGGCTGTGTTATTGGACTGTTGCATGAGAGAACAATGGGGAGCATTGGTTTTCTCGCCCAAGCGAGCATGTCTCGCCTAGGCGAGATCAACAGAGGCTCGCCCAAGCTACTTCACGCGAGTAGTCGCTCAGGCGACCCACGTTCTTTCTGAGCGAGCGAACATCTCGCCCAAGCGAGAGGGGTCTCGCCTAAGCGAGATCCCGCGTGAGGTTACTGTTCCCCCTTTTCGAGCCCTCGCCTAGGCGAAGGGGGCTCGCTTGAGCAAGAGTCTCTCGCTTGAGCGAGACCCTTTAGCCTGAGCAAGGAGTTGGGCGAGGGCAGTGTGGTGTTTGGTTGTTTCTTGTTCTTGGATGGTTGGCACTTGCTTGGATATAATTGTTATGGTAAAAATATGTGATGAACGATATGTATGAGTGATGTGATTCATGGATGGTGAATGATGGGTTTGGTATGAATTTGGCATGTAAATTAAATGAGATGGTTGGTATCAAAGAGGCATGGCATTGATATGAAATACAAAGGATGAGTTGGTATGGATTCAATATTTGGATCTGAACGAGGATTGGTTGAAAAGGGTTGGCATGAGGTTATGTGTATGATAAATATTACCTGATTGATTGAGCATGATTGGTCTATGTCAGTACGTAATTCCTTGAAATCTCTAGGTCAGATTTCAGGGTAGTGCTTCAGTGGTCGGGACGTAATTCCATGGCCCTTGTTAGTGGGTGCCCATGGTGGTGCCCCATCTATATAATTTGGTAAGGATTCAAGGTAAGGTTGCATCCTGACACTCTAAGGAGTCAGTTAGTCTCACTTAGAGCGGACTGACTCTTGTGATGAGAGTAGTAGGAGGCCTGAAACTCATCAAGGACTAACATTGTGTGTGGGGGATTGAATCATTGTAACACTTGTAACACATAGCTCGGGGGTGAGCAGCTCGGGAGTGAGCAGGGTAATCCACCACAAGTGCAAGCATCCACTGAATCCGACCAGATTATATGTATCCGGATGAGTCGAGTCGAGTCTTAGTGTATTGATTGGAAGTTCATAACATGCTTGGATGATGTATGTATATCGGACTGTGAAAGTATATCTGATTGTATGATAAAATCTTTTTGGCTCTAGCTTACCCTTTGCTTGTTTGATTGCTCTGTATGTTGTTCTTCTACCTTTGCGATGATCATCAATTTATTGATGGGAGCAGATGCGAGAGGTACTCATGGTCAACAGGGGAGAGATGATTCCGCTGTATAGTCTACCTGGGCTGAAGTTCTTTTATTTGGGCTTTTCCTTTAGGGCCACGACCCATGTTCTATTTTAGCTTTTGGTGTATTATCAACTACTGTTGTTTTACCTTTGTACATGTTTGGCATCGTGGTGTGCCTTTTATGTTCAAACTTCCTTGGATAATTGTAAGGAGTAGGGTTTAAACTCCTGGGCCACATTTCTATTATTATTCAGTGTGATGCTTCCTTTAATTATATTTATTAATTAAATGGGGTGTTACAATAATCACCTCTAAATCCCTTAAAAAAATAACACATAATTCAATCTCAAATCCACTCAAACTCATTCACTCCCCCTCTCTCAAATCCTCTTCCTCAAATGAACACAATAAATGAAAAAGAAAAAAGAAAATCAGTTTAAAAATTCAGTCTCTCAAAAATCGAATTTTAATTGGTTTTTTTAAGTAGTTTTCTTTCTAATTACATTCTCAAGAACTGAAAAATGTATATTTATACCTACACAATCCGACAAATATGTTAAAGAATGCGGTTCAACAATCTCAAATTCCCTAAAAATAATATTATTTGTATAAATATTTGACACATATGTTTTGTATAAATAATTTTTAGTTTTTAAATTGGTATCTAAATTGGTCATTATATAGTGATTAATTACCTTTTGTCACTAAAATTGATCATTATTCCAATATTTTTGTTGTTGTGTACTATGATTATATAAATTAGATATTTCGTTGATAATTATCAATAAAGTATCTTAAAATATCTGACACAGGTATGTGTCTGATACGAATACGTAATCCAAGTTGAAGTTTCGGCGCATCATAAGTTACAACTAATAAAACGTATTACATTTTTTAATTTTAATTTTTTGAAAAAAAAAATCATTTCAAAAATAGTAATTAATATTGAAAGCATTTACTATTTTTTAATTCAGTTTTTGTTCATAAAATGATTAAATTTAAAAGTATTAATGCTAAGCACAATAAAAGTTTTTATTCTTCTAAGCTTAATTTACTCTGTTTGGGATAGTTTGACCCTATTAAGTTGAAGATGAACCAAGATTGCTTTTATCCAATAGTAAGAAAACTCAGCCATATTACTGTTATTATTTTGATTTTTGTTCTTATGTTATCAATATCATAATCATTGATTAACATACATCAATAATATTTACATGATAACATTATTAGATAATTATATAGTTATTATGTATTTAAAATTTATCGAATTTATCATACGAATTTAATTCCAATTGGGTGTAATAAAGGAAATAAAAAAAAATAATAGTTTAATTTAACCCATAAAAATGTAATCCACTTAGGTTAGATTGTTAATTTGAAAAAAAAAAAAACTAAGGAGTGGGAATGGGAAAAAGAAGGTACGAATAACATGGAACTTTCGCTCTTCCTTCCCCATTGAGTCTCTCAAGGTTAATAAAATTTTAACATTCTTGGTATTGGAAATGTTAAATATGTTCCAAAAACTTCAGTATTTTAAAAATATATAAATTTACCCTGAAAATGTATTTATATGACATGTATAAATTCCTAAAAATAGCTTCCAAAAATTAGTTTACAGAATGTATTTAACATATTTTGAAAATTAATTTGTAGAACATCCACAAATTTCCCAAAAACATATACCTTGTAGAAATTAGTTTGAGTTTGTAAAATTAAGTACAAAATTAGGAGACAATGAGGTTTTAAGAGCTGGAGATGAAAGTTGAAAGTGAATGAGAATAAGGGTCATTGAGTTTTCCTCATCTAGTAAGTAACAAGAGGAAACATGAGTGAACACATTTATATCTAGGGACAAACTTTTCTTCACAGTTGTAACATAAGTCTTAAGTGTGTCATTCATGTGGTTGTAAAGAGTTTAATAGGTAAAATAGAGAATGAAGTAGAAGAAGTATTAAGTTTGGTAAGGACCCAGATGAATAAATATGGTGGTGTTTAAGGTTGTCTAGTATGTTTGGGGTTTAGAACATATGTTTTACATTCCTCTACGTGGTAGCAACTGAAACAATGTTTTATAGTTTCATGTTATCACCGATCAGCACTATTTGACACCAATTCATCGTCTAGTTGATTAGTTAGTTGTCATATTAATAAACATTTATCATGCCAAACACAGACTCTAACATGTTTTGCTAGGTATGAATGATTAGAGTCACTAACTGCTACCTGAGGATTTGCAGACAAGTGCAGGCATAAAACCATCAGACATAAACATGGAAGAACAGAACATAGAAACTATAATATGTCACAGTAATAAACATGTTCCTAATTGCAGCTCATATATATATATATATATATATATATATATATATATGAGAAAATTGTTTTGCATATGTGAATAAATCAGACTACTGAAAAGTCAGTTGAGGTATGAAACTGCTAAGAAAATAGATCTAAATACAAGAGAAACAAAAGAATATGAAACTCTTAAGAAAAATACTTTCAACGATATTGAAGGCCAGCTACAATAACAACACTCTTACCTAAAAACTTGAATCTGTTACAATGCCTTCATGATTTACTTTTACAGTCTTAATTATAAGATCAGAATTCCCAGAACAGAAATGAAAGTGTAAAATTTGCAGATTAGTTCGTGGCCATTTTTGTCTACTAAGAAGTGGTCGAAGTTATGAATGTGTATCGTGAAGCTATCTTTGTTGGTGAGTCACCCAGATTTCAGAAGATTCCAAACAACAAGTTAAAAGTTGAGGATAAACTTTTTGAATTGAATGAGTTACCTGCAAATGTGCCTACACAATTAGACTTAATAGAAAGCATGAGCTATAGCAAGGTATATAACAAAAATCCTATTCATACTTAAAATGTGGATCTACATGTATGTATCTCCTCATCATCTCAACCATTGCTGTGGTGAAACTGGCTAACATCTGGCATTCTTCATGAGACTTTGCCTCAGAAACAACTCCATGAATCACCAATTTCTTGAGATTGGGACAGCGATTAAGCAGCCCCTCAACCCAATGGGAGAAAAGATCATTGATCACAGTCCAACCAAGCTCCAACACAACAACATTCTCTAGATCGGAAGAGCCTTGTAAGCCATAGTGAAGAACTCCATATCTCACATCATAACTCAGAGATAAATGGCTGAGGTAAGGAAAGCAAGTTGCAATTGTTTCCATATCCACAACCTCATCCTCGTCGTCGAACATCACGTCCCAGAGGCGAAGCCTCTTTAGATTTGATGATCTTGAAATCATCTGATAAAACTTTGGCCATATAATTGTGAAGTTGCTGATATCCACAGTCTCAAGATCCTCAACTGTCTCGCCAATATCAAGATGTATAACACTAACATCATCAATCTTGAAATGCTTCAAGGCCCCCTTGCCAATGAGTTCAAAGAACTCAAGTGCACAATCTTTCAAGTGCAAGGTCTCAAGCCCATCAGCCTCCAATATAAACTTGTCCAAACTGATAGCTTCTACATACACCCTCTTCAGCGTTGAGCTACTCAATTCAATAGTCACCTGTGCATCAGACATTGCAATCTCAGGATTCACAAGCTCCAAAACTTCAATCTTCGGACATGCATATACCAGAAGATTCAGATCCAATGCAGATATACTGACATAACTCAGAGAAAGAGACTTCAAGCAAGGGAATCGCTGATAATTAGGCTCAACCCCCACAATAGAATTATGAGCAAGATCTAAAATTTCCAGCTTGTGCCTGCCACATATTTCAAGAATGTTAACATTAGGCATAGTCTTGACATTATAATGCAATTGCCTCAAAGTTTCCCTGGTGTACAAGAGCCAAGCAGTAACCGTTGAAGCCGAGAATTCATCCACATCTTCCATCAGAATGGAGAGAGCCTGCAACCCTGAGGTCTGAAAAATGGTTTGTGTGATCAAAATCTCGAGACGGGTAGTCGTCAAATCTCGATAAATGGGCCAATCTTTGGAGCTGAATGAAAGGGTATGAAGGTGTTTGCAGCACGCTTGTCGCCATTTCCTGCATGTTGCAGAAGCTATCACCACATCTCGTGCAGCCCTCAAGTGAGACAGAATGTTCCCAATCACTTCAACAGGAAGCTGGTCCATGATGCTGCAATTCCCAGCTTGGAAACCCCTCACAACGCTATATCTATCAAACAACCTTTGTCTTATGTATTGTTTTCTCAAGAACCAACCAACACCACAATAAAAAACAAAACCAACATAAACAAAAACCAACAAAACAAAACTTGTTTTAAAATCCTTCAATTCAATTCAACAGCAATTTCGGAAGAAACCTCAGAAATCACTCCAATGCATTTCATCAGATGCAAAATGCTCAACATCTCTCGTCGATTTCTCTTCTCGCTGGATCAGTTTGCACAGAAATCACGAAATCAGGGGAAGTAATCAAGATTTAAGATTTAATCAAGCAGGTCAAATGGGATTCGGGGAATAGAATTAAGGATCAGAATTTAAATTAAATAAACCATAATCGTCAACAACAACAATAACAACAACAGTAGTAATCACAATAATTGATTGTAAAAGAACAGAAAAAAGTGGGTATAGGATAGAGAAAATGGTTGTTCACCTGTAAAATAATGAATTACGAAATAGGATTATTGTTGATTGCTATTGGGTTAGAGAAAAAGAGAGCGATCGGACCAGAGAACGAGTCGTGAAATCTCATAGTCTGAAACCAAACAAACCAAACCAAAGTTGGTTCGTTTGAGTTTGATTTAGGATTTCCCAAGATTTTATTCCTACGCGTTTCAGTTACACATACTACAATTGTTCTGGTCTGAAAATTTGTGTTAATCTCTATTGTAATAAGGAAATCCAAAACTTAATTTATATTTATTATTTAAATATTAATTACTGTTACTATATTTATCTGTGTCTGCTGTAATAACTACACAGTTGAAAAATCAAAGGCTTTTAATTTTTTTTTTCTCGTTCCTTTTATTGTTGAATTAATTAGGTGTGATTTGATTGATGATGAAAATTATGTTGCTAATTGTTTTATTATTTTTAATGGATATTTTGAACTTTATCTTTAATTTTCAAGAAAATAGTGTAATATATATTTATTGTTTGGATTCAACGTACCTCGAATGCATGATACCGTATTAGTGTTCAATATGACATCATATGACAGCCATGGTTCCCACTTCGAAACAAATATGGTTTTTTTTTTTTTTTTTTTTTTTGTCTTTCTCACTTTTCAGGTTTTATGATTTGAAGAACTAACTCCTAGTTACATATTTTTTTAATTAATTAAATTTTATTAATGATTCAAAATTAAGAGAAAAATTTCATTAAGTGAATTGTGATACTCATTAATCTTTATAACTTAAAGTTCCAATCAATACAAAAGACGAGGTATGTGACGTTTAAAAAATTTGTGTTATTCTATCTTTTGTTCTAATTTATATATTTTTTTTTAAATATAAACCTACTTTAACTACTTATATTTTATTTATCAAATTTAAAAAAAAAATAACTTCAATTACTGTTCTATTTTTTATTGCAGTATTAGTATTTGTATTCTTATATAAAAAATACATTTCAGAAATAATGTTTCTAAATTCTAATAGAGTTAATTGTTTTTTAATTGATGTGAAATTAACTTTTTATAGATGATAAAGCAAAAAATACCATCACTTATTTTAATGGACCAAGAAATAAATCACTATGTTATGACTACCTATCGGTTCTTCTTGACTACAACTTCAACAAAATAAAAAAAGTTCCATAAAAATGACTTCAGTAACTAACTTCAAAAAATATTAATTATAACTTACATTTTAACTTCTTTCAACACATTAAGTATAAACTTTTTAACTATATTTTCTTCTCCCAATACATTAAAAGTTATCACTATTAAATTCACGCTAACAATATAAAATCTAGTAATTTCATCTTAAAAAATAAAGTTAAATTTGAAACTAATATCTTAGAAGAAAACATAATATTAATAAATTGAGAGCAATCGGTTCTTGAAATAATAAACAAAACTAAACTAACCTTAGCGTATGTAATTCTTTAACCATGCATTTCTATTTCAAAAATAAGTAAACAAAAAAAGAAAAATCGCTGTATTTAAAAAATGAAATTAAGAATTTGGTCTTGTAAATTAAACTAAGGAGCCTATCCTCGCATTAATAATAAATGGTTATTCTTCAAAAAAATCTAGGTTTTTCTTAAAAATTATACAAACAATACTAGAAAAATCTTAAATAATAATCAATTTTAGTTACCAAAAATTATTAGTCACTGGTGACAAATTTAGATACTAATATTTATAAAATAAATAATTATTGGTTACTAAAATAATTACTATTATGAAAAAAAAATATAATTAATTGCTAAATAAGTCACTAATCAATTAGAGACTAATTTAGAAACTAATTCTTTTGATAATCTAAATTTTGATAACTAATGTTTAATGACCAATTTATAAATTAATTTATTTAATAACCAAAACTTTGGTAGTTAAATTTTAGAGACAAATTTAGAAACTAATTATAATTTTTTATTCAGAATCGTGACTATTTTAGTCACCAATAAACTTTTATTTTGTGAATTGATTAAATTGTGACTAAAAATTCTTGTCACTAAAATTAATTGTTAACGAAAAATTTTCTTGTAATGAAATATTTTAATAGTCTCAGTTTCATTTTTGTTTTTCTTCCTATAAGTGTCACTTCATTTTGCCAAGTTGAACTAATATTCTTTGATGAGGCTTTAATTTGAGAAATCATTTTCATAATATAGGCCTAAATTGAAAAGATTCAGAATGAAGATATGTTCAAAATCTTATCTATAAATTTAATTGATTGAAAAGAGGAAAAAACATTAGTTTCAAAATCTTATCGTGCATAACATAAAAAATTATTTCCCCCTTTCAATATTTTTGTTCCAAGCAAACACCGGAAAATTAACACTTCCTCTATAGCTTATTCCACTTCATTTGTATAAATAAAATAAAACAAAACAAAAAATTAGACAGTGTTTGGCTAAATATTCTTTATGCCATAGTTCTTAAAAACAATTGACTTATTATTAAGAAGAAGAATAGTCTCCTTTATAATACAATTGAGAAGTAAAATTGGTCCAATTATAAACGAGATAAATCATTGTCAAATTGGTCAACAATTAAATCGGTTCAACAAAAATAAATCATAAATTTAAATCTTAATCATTTTTGTTTCTATAGAATGGGTGACATAATTTTAACTTTTTGATGTCTTGATCTTTGAGTCACTCCTATCTTTTGTTTGTCCAATATAAGGAATGTTATAATCGTCTTGAACCGCTTGGATAATACTTTTAGAATGCACTCTGATGCTTAATAGGTAGGTCTTCGAGTGCAAGGGTATTAAATGTAGTAATAAATGTAAGTCAATATCTTAGATGAACCTTCTATTTATACTATTTGTAATGGACTTATACTTATCACCTACTTAATTACGGTCTAATTGTGTTATAATACAATTTTTAGCTAATTTAATTTTTTTTTAAAATTGGTTAATTATGCTTGATGTCTAACCATTGGTCATATTTAATGTAACAATCAACATGACAAACCAACCTATACATTGGTCCGCTACTCTTAGATGTTTGACAAGTGTGATCGGTCTATATGTTGGACCACTATTCTTGAATGTGCTTGACCGGTTCAATCGACTTATATATAGGTCCACTGCTTAGGATATTTGATCGATTAGTTGTTGTATACAATTTTCTTGTTTATTCTACATATACTTTAGTAACAATAGTTAGTAAAATATATATCGTTAAAATTTTAATAAGTATCATATACAAATTTTATGCATTTTAAATATGAGCTTTAAATTTTATTTTAATTTGTAACATCATAAAATTATTACGTTATGTAATTTTAATAATAATTTATGTATTTTGGTTATTAGAAATGATTTTATCAATACGATTCATTTTATTCAACTACTTAGCCTTAGAAATATATTTTGAAGGGTTGAATGACCACATATAGATGGGTCAATATAACAATTAAGAATTACTTCAACATTATTATCTTATTATTATTATTATTATTTGTTTCAATATATCTAATAAATCTCACATCGCTTAAGAATCGAGATCAAGCATAGTTTAAATATTCTTTCCTCCCTTTATTTTCTGAGATACATTTTAAGGTCAGGCCAAAATTGTGACGGAGATCTACGTTGTAAAGTAGATAATAACTCGAGAACGTGGTGACCGCCGGACGGACTTGGATCGAGTTGGAACATCGGCGTCCATCGTGGGGCCGACAACTTTCCCTATCCTCGACTGAAGGGCTTCTTCTGGTACATCTAATAAGTCTCACATCTATAATGGTTGTTCCTTACGATATTGTCAAACGAACTTGAGTCTATATAACCAATAAATATGATTAGTGATTTTTCACCCCCTTAAATTACTAAAAGTATTGACATATTTTATATTTATATTGAGAAGTCATATAAGTCATACCGGTTGTGTCATTATATTTATTTTCCAAATATTGAATTATAGCATATATATTTAAACAGATAAAATGTTTGTATGAACATCTTTATCAAGAGAAGACTGAAAAACATATTTAAAAAAGAAATTTTGAGAGTAATAATAGATCTTCATATGTCCTATAGGATCTAAAATTATTTTATTTGTTGAAAAAAAATATTTTAACTTCGATACCGAAAATTTAACATGATCTTCACAAATTACTGAACTAGACTGTACTAATCTTAAATTAAGTTTCTAGTTTATAGAACCATTTTCATTTTTTTTTTTGGGTTAATTTTGTTTTGATCGTACAATTAATACTTGTCTCTGTTCCTAACTTGTGTGTCATGTCTCTGAATAATGTAAGCATTTGACTCTGCATCTGGCTTCAGCTTCTTCACCAACTGCATCCATGGCTGAAAAGCACCACCTCATTCTCCTTCTTCTCTGCGCCACTCTGCAGTTCTCTTCATCTTCACCCTCCGATCACTTTTACAATGTTGGAGAACTCGTCCCATTGTTTGTCAACAAAGTGGGGCCCTTCAACAACCCCAGGTTTCATTCTTTCCCTCATTCCTTTTTTCACCTTTATGTTCATTGAATTTCTGTTTACACGATTCTTCTGTGGCAGTGAGACCTATGAATACTATGATTTGCCATTCTGCGCCCCAGGTTAGTCACTCACTCTTGGTCTTAGGTTAAAGGTTAAATTTTTAATCTCGTGGTGTTGAAAAATGGGATCAAATGATCATTGGATTGGAAATTTGAACCACTTGATTATAAAAAGGTTGTGTTTTTCACAGTCCCAATTGTCAAAAAGAAAGAGTCCCTGGGGGAAGTTCTCAATGGTGACCGTTTGAGCAATGCTTTGTATGAGTTCAAGTTCAGAGAGGACAAGATTGATGAGACCTTGTGCCCAAAGAAGGTTACAGTTGATGAAATTGGCTTCTTTAAGCGAGCTATAGACCGTGAATTTTACTTCCAATTTTACCTGGATGATCTTCCATTTTGGGGGTTCATTGGGAAACTTGAAGAAGATAGTTGGACTCCTGGTGGAGGACAAAACTATTACCTTTTCACACATGTTCAATTTGAAGTTCTTTACAATGGGAATCAAATCATACAAGTAAATGCATTTGGCGATCCAAATCGTGCTGTAGATATTACTAAAGATGTTGGTGTTGATGTTAAGTTCACTTATTCTGTTACCTGGAATGCCACTAAAACACGTTTTGAGAACAGGATGGATAGATACTCAAGGGCTTCGTTGATGTCTGTGCATCAGCAAGTTCATTGGTTCTCGTTCATCAACTCAATTGTCATCATTTTGCTTTTGACTGGTTTGCTTGCCCTGCTTTATATGCGACATCTGAGGAATGATTTGAAAAAGTAACTTTCTTCTTTGTTCATAATTCTACAACAGCATTGTCTATATTTCTTAGCCTAACCTAACATTTTTTTTTTCATTTACAATTTAGGTACTCTGATGCAAATGAAGAAGATAGAGAGGTTGGTTGGAAGTGCCTCCATGGCGATGTATTCAGACCTCCTCCTAACTCATCCTTACTTTTTGCTGTTGTTGGAACTGGTACCCAATTGCTAATCTTGTAAGCTACTCTTGTTGTCAAAAATACACATTCCCTGATCCTCTCCCCAAAAGCCATGCATTCAGCTTCTAGTCTTTTACGTGGCAATGTCATGACTATAACATATGAAGGTGTGTGATGATGTATATATAGTTTCATTTATGCATCAACCAACCAAGGAATTATTCAAATCCTTTAGCAATCTGAATATAGAATATCAAGTGATAGCAAAGACCAAAGCATTCTCCTACTTGATTTCTGCTTTTCTTGATTTCATCTCTTGTTAATCATTATTTTTGTTCATGTGTGTAATGGTGGAAAAGAATAATTACGAACAGCTCTCTTTTAACTCTGTTCCTCTTTTTTATATAAAACAGGATTTGTGTATTGCTGTTTCTAGCACTTATTGGCACCCTCTATCCCTACAATCGTGGAGCACTGTTAAATTGGCTTGTCTTGCTGTATGCTCTTTTTTCTGTATTTGCTGGCTACACTGCAGCATCCTTCCATGGCCAGTATGCTGAGAATGGATGGGTAATTCTATATGCAATTTCACAAGAAAGAAAAAGAAATGTTAAATGTTTCTCTTTTGATGTTACTTTTAAGAACAATGGTACTTTGACACCAGAACTTTTTTACACCCATTTGACATTACCCCTCGCTACTCTTCCCTTTCTTTTTTTAGAAATACAAAAGTTAACTTTTGTTAAGACCATTTTACTTCTGTAAAAGTTATCAAACTGTAGTCAAATGGTGTCATAAGAACCTTTTCCCTACTTTTAACTAACTGAAACAATTGTGATTTGGTTGCAATTTCAGGAAAGGACTGTTGGTCTTGCAGGGGTTCTTTACACTGGACCAGTATTTGTTGCAGCCTCTATCATCAACATAGTTGCAATCTCTTACAGGGCTACAGTTGGACTCCCTTTTGGCTCCATTGTTGTGATTCTTGTTTTATTAACATTTCTCGCCGTGCCATTGCTAGCATTCGGTGGAGTGATCGGATACCGATTTAGATCCAAATTTCAAAGCCCCTCTGCTCCAAAGAGACACCCAAGAGACATTCAACAGCATGCTTGGTACAGGAGAACACCATTTCTAATGTTTGTTGGGGGTCTTGTTCCTTTTAGTGCAATTGTTCTGCAACTACACCAGGTGTATGCTAGTATGTGGGGCTACAAAATATACACTCTTCCTAGCATTTTGTTTGTCACCTTCATTCCTGTCATTGTGATCATTGCACTTGTCAGTATTGGCTTGACATACATTCAACTATCTGTGGAAGACCATGAATGGTGGTGGAGGTATGTTGTGTTGCTGATATCAATTCTTGAAATATTTGATCCTTGATAACCATGACATCCTAAGAGAAATCAATGTAGTGATGATGTTTTCACAAGAAATTTGGGAGGGAAAAAAAATGTGAGCATTGAGCACACCATTTAGTATGAGGCTTTATCACTAATGTTGTTTTTCTGTGGGTGCAGGTCAGTGCTGTGTGGTGGCTCAACAGCCATTTTCATGTTTGGGTATTGTATCTACTTCTATGTGAGATCAAATATGAGTGGATTCTTGCAGCTATCCTTCTTTATTGGCTATAATGCATGCCTATGCTATGCTTTCTTCCTAATATTTGGTGCAATCAGTTTCGGAGTTTCATTTCTCTTTGTTCGCTTTATATACCACAATGTTAAAAGAGAGTAAGTCACCAACATCAGAAGCACAAAACCAAATTGGTTTTAAGGTATGATTTAAGGGTATCCCTTCCTTGAATTGATGAATTACCCTTCAGGAAGTTAAGCCTACACAGTATGATGTAAGGGTATCCCTTGAATTCTTTTACAAGAACATTTGTGCAGACAATGTATCCTTTATTTAACTTTTCTCAACTCCATGACTGCACATTTTGAAAGAGACTTCCTGGTGGCACATTTTACCCTGGGAAAAGATGAGTGAAATGACATTTCTGAGGAGGATCAAGTGTCTATTTTTGTTTTGAAGTTTATTAGAATTGAGTTTGAATCCTTAAATATAATTAAGATGTGCTAAATTAATTCCAGCTACCAATTCTACTTAAAAATGTGTGTATAATGTGAAGAAAAGATTTCTAATGTAAGACAAACATGTCCCAGGTCCACTGTTGTTTGATCAGCTTTCTTTTTTTTTTTGGTGGTACTGAACACTGTCAACGAGGAATTGACATTAATATTAACAGATTTTTTTTTCATTGATGAACGAGAAAGTAAATTGTATTTTACAAATATTAAAACTAATTTAATTATAATGATTTAGTTACGAAAATAAAACAATTCAGTTTTTACTTGTGTTTTCTTTTTAAGTCTTAAATTTATAAACGAGAAACTTATAAATCATAGTCTTTTACGCTCATAAAAGTTAAGTTTTTGTCCCTATTAACAAAAATAGGATAAACTTTTCCATAATATAAATTACCAATGCAGATTATCTCTTGTATAAATAGCTAAAGAGAATTCATACAATGACCAGAACTTATTATTTTTTCATATTTATTTTAAACATAAAATGATAAAATATTGTTTTATATTAAATATGAATATTTTATATCTTTTCACAAAACGACAACAATCTCACATACTGGGATTGTTTTGAAATAAAATCTAGATCTAAACTTTTTACTTAATAGATTGGATGAAGATGAGTATTACATATACCTTTAATTGAATGTTTAGTTTCACCTGTTGATCTTTTGTATAGGATATACAAGTATGGATTGAACTATGGAAGGTGAAGTGAAAAAGAAACAAGGAAAAAATAAAAATAACTGAAAAGTAAAGTTATTTTAATAAGAACATCAGATAAAATTGTTTATTATTATAATAAAATAAAAATACATATTTATAGTAGTAAGTTGAATATCATATAAGTATACTATTACAGCACACGGAATCTAACTAGTAAAACGAATGCCGTTGATTAACATAATAAACCAAACGATAAAACAAAATCACGGTTAATGTATATCTGTAGAACCAGTTTATGAGAGCTTAATTTACATAATGAAGATTAAACCTGAAAAGCATCATTCACAGGAAAAAACATAAAACAAAACTCTCAGCACAGATGTAGCATGAATGCTGACTATAGTGGAAGAAAACCATTATATACGTATGAGTGTAAATTTTAGAGGGTAGAGGAAGTTCTTGACTTCTGAATCTTATTCTGAAGGAGGAGGTGATGATAGTGCTGCATGGTATGACGAGGAAACAAGTTGTGCAAGAGCAGGAACAGCCCCACCTACAGTTATTACAATCATACTGTTATCAACTCAGATACACAGTAAACATACATCACAACACAAGGATAAAACCAATGAAAAGGTTGACACTTGTCAAACACAGAAAACATCATTAGGATTAGAACACTTCTTGACCATGAAATTTTAACTTTTGAGACAGGAGAAGTAATAACACAATCAGAAATTCACCTGCCAGTCCTGCACAGGCTGAAGAGAATACTATCACAGGTGGTGTCTGAAAATCAGAGAACAGTTTCAGTAAGTATGCTGTTAACAAAACTAGCAAGTTTTCGCTTGAATAAGAAAGCAGAAAGTTTAGCTCTGAGTGTTTCTGCTGGCACAATATGAGAGAAAGCTCTATAATGCTTGAATACTATGAACTCACTTTAGATACTCCAATATGAACATGTTAACATAAAATAATCTAGAAAATGTGTGGTAGAAACTGCATATTAAAGCCCAGTCTGTGGTACAAAATATATAAGGACTACAACTTATGTACGTTGTTCGATGTCAAGTTCATCGAGTGATATTGTTATTGTCAATCACTGTATTAGGTTATTGTCCACCTTGAAAGCTGGATTTCCATCACTGTTTTATCATTAAAAGGTGCATCAGAAGGTAGAAGAAAGAAAAGATATTTAATCTATCATTAACCTCAACTCTTAAGTAATGTGAAACTAATGAGTGTACCGGAACATACATATTACACAATTAAACCAAGTTGAGTGGAGCAGAAGAATACATGTAGAGAGAGAGAGCCTAAATTCACAATTCCACAGCATGTGTAGAAAAGTATGAATAGTTTACAGGGAGGTCAATCAATGATTTATGCATCAAAACAGGACTGATCCAAGAGGAAACAAATATGGTGGTTGAAGGTTGTGGACATCTTCAGTGTTTCAAAAAATGCACTAAAATTTTCTCAAGGAAATTTTTCTAAGACGTTGACAAAATGCAGCTAATACATTAACAGCTTCAGGAATGTGAGACATCCCCTTTTGTTAAGTGACATGCAAAATATCTAGGACTATACATGATTACCATCATGGATGATGCAACTATGTAGCAATCAAGGTGCAAATAAAGTAATATTCGCAAGAAGTTTTTTCTATTTAAAGTTCTATTATAGCATCACGATTCTCTTAACAGATTACAGAAGGATACATCAGTCAGGTTAATGGGTTAAAGAAACTAGCTGACAGAAAATAAAACTGAATGAAAAGAAAAATAAATGGTTCAAAAGGCACAAGAAACTTACACCAATGAGGAAATGTAACCACATAGGCCCTTTTACGCATCTCCTAACAACAGGCATAACTGCATTACAAATGGAAAAAAGAAAACTCTTTCAACAATAGAGGTTGTTAATATCAAACATTAAAGCTTCAATCTTTTGGTTTGGAAGGCCAACTATGTCTGCAATTTACAATTTACAAACAGATAAAACTACAATCTTATTCATCTCATTACTACTTGCCCTAAATCTCCCAACTCAAGTTTGAATGAATTAAACATATCTGTTTTAGTAACAGTATTTTAAGTTTTTTGACAACAAAAACAATGAGCTATGTCAAATCCTACTCACTAAGATTAGTTGACTCGTGAGAGTGGAACATTAAAAAACTGGTAACCAAAAAATCATGTGCACAATGCATGCCCATTTTTCCATTTTCCAAACATGACTTAATAGAGGGTAGTCTAATAGACCTAAACCTAAATTTTGAGATGATACCAAAGTCAACACAGCCTAAAGAGAAGATTACAATCGAAGTGAGAGAAGTTTCTCAAGTTTGTACATAAAATTTGTAATGTTATTTTAGGATAATGAATATTAATTAAGACGGCATAAATGCGAACCACATTAAGCTTTTGTTCGTCTGCAATCTCTATTGTTACTCTGTTTAACATCCTCTGATCCTCATTTTCATTGTACGAGAGGAACATCTTTTCCAACTTGAACTACCCAATAGAACAGAATAACAACTACCACATTGAGATAAAAAACATATAATCTTATTCAAATATAAACAAAAACAAAAGTAAAATAGTAGATACCATGGTTGAATCCATAAAATGCACTTGTAGTGCCACCAACGGCAGAACCAATCTGCACAAAATCAAAATCCCTCGATTAACAATCAAGAGCTCAGAAACCCTTTTAAAAAATCAAACAAATTTCACTGCCCATCACAATACTAGATCCAAAGCTCAACAATAAATATCAAAGCGCGCAAAAAGTTTGAATTTTGAGAACAAAAAGGAAGTGGGGTGGGAAGAACTGACCATAGAAAAACTGTCCCGCACAAGGGGGGAAACTGTCCAATTACTGGTTTCCTGCACAAAATTAGAAAAAAAAATAACAATAAATTCAAAAAAAAAAAAAAGATTTCAGGGAAAGTATTGAAATTATGAATTGGAAAAAACCATGTTCTTAGAAAGAGGTCCTGCGCAGTGAGGGCATCGAAAATTTTCATTGGAACCGTGACTGTGGTTTTTGCCTGTCATGTTCCTCTGCTCTTGTCACCTCAATGGTTCAGTTTGGTTGATGCTGTAGAACCTAGAAACGGTTGAAACAGTGGCTTTGTCTAATTGGAATTAGCTAATATATATATATATATATATATATATATATATATATATATATATAATATATATATATAATATTTAAAACGTTAAAACATATATTTGGTTTTTATTTTGATTAAATTTATCAATTTAGCTTTGATTTTTTTTTTCAAATATGGATTTCGTTAATTTTTTTTAATTTGATAAGTTTTTTTTTAATTATTTAAATAATTAGCAGACAATATCAATTTATAATTTTTATTTTTCAAATTTAAAAATAAATATTTACATAATAGAGTCATTATTTTATATTTTGGTTTTTATATTGATTATTTTATTCAAATCGATCTCAACTTTTTTAAGAAAAAATAAGCAATTTTATCTTTTCTTATATTGAGACTAAAATTAAAGGGGTATTAAAATTATAAATTATTAAATAAAAATGTATATAATATTATATTAATCAATTATATTATTTTATGCGACTTTTAACCTTTTAAAATCTTAAGTCAATGGTATTGTTTTGTACTATTAAAATTTCATTCTAATTTTAAATTAACTGTAACTCTAAATCAACAATATTTAATAAAAATGTGAATTTTAATAATAATATGAATATAACATTTATATAAAAATTAAATTTGGTATCAATCTGGAAAGGAACAAAATTGCTCAATTTAAAAACATTAAATTGAACAAAAATAACAAATATAAGAACCAAATATATCACATATTAAGAAAAGAAGATACTACCAAAGTTACTACAATACTCATTTTCTTTTATTGACACATGTCATAAAAATTAGTTTTTTCGTCATTTTAAGACTCTGGTACAAAAGGACCCGGGTTCAAATCATACAAAAGTCAATTTGTTTTTATTTGTTCATTTATTTATGATTTCAACTATAATATTGATTATAAATAATAATATTATTTGTAGTATTTTTATAAGTATTAGTATTTCTAATTATTAATAATATTATTATTATAAATATTATTTATAGTGATAGTAGTTAAATTATAACAAATATTAGTATTATTATAATAATAATAATTGTTATTATTATTATATGTTACTATTATATATTATTATTATTAGTATTATTAACATTATTAGTAGTAAAGTTATTACTCTTATTTGTAATATATAATATTATTACTATTATATATTTTTGTTAGTAATTACATCTCAATTTTTATTAGATTATGATAAATTATTTTTTTGTCTTAAACTTAAAAAAATAGGTATATTGATAAATATATGATTAGTTTAAAATATCACTCCAATATTTCATTGTTGATGTTCATACCCATTCAAATTTGAAGGATTTGTTGACCATTATTGAATTATGTCAATCTTTGACAAAAACAAACAAATTAGAGATATTTTACTTGATTGATTGTCTAATTCATTTTATTTAACTCTTAATGTTTCATTTTCTACAACGAAGATTATCAAAACAAAATTCGAAATAAGATGAAAGATGAATTTCTTGAACACAATATGGTTATTTACATCACTGCCATAAATTTTAGGGTTAAGTATGTTTTTGGTCAATTAACTTTCAGTGAATTTTGAAATTAGTCCATTTCAAAACTTTGGATCAATTTAGTCCTTTATCTTTCAAAATATGTGAACTTAGTCATTTTAATCAAATTTTGTTAGGTTTATTTGATGTTTTGTATGCATTTCATAATTGTATTTGAGTTGTTTATACTGTTTGACACATTTTTGCTTTAATGCTAAGTCAAATACTATTATGAAACGCACTTGAAATGTCAAATAAACTTAACAAAATTGGATTAAATATTGGTGAAGAAAAGTCACGGGTTATTGTTATCAACTACAGTTAATAATCATTATTACTATCAATTATAAATATTATTATCATTATTATTAATTATAATTATTTCTATTATTATATTACTATTATTATTATTAAGAACTATAATTATTATAATAGTTATTATTATTATTAATTGTTATTATTATTATTGTTAGATACATATTTTTAGAGATGTCAACGGAGCGGGTAGGGTATGGGTAGTAGTTCTCTCATACCCTACCCGTTGGAAAAATATCCACCCCGTACTCATACTCATATTTGTCGGGTATCCGCTATGCGGGTACCGCCTGTTTTTTTCATATTCGCGGGCGGGTATCGACGGGTACCTGTATATATTTACAAAATTATTTAAAAAACAAATATTTAATCATAAATTCAAATATAATAAAATAAAATACATCACTGTCATAAATTTTAGGGTTAAGTATGTTTTTGGTCCCTTAACTTTCAGTGAATTTTGAAATTAGTCCATTTCAAAACTTTGGACCAATTTAGTTCTTTATCTTTCAAAATATGTGAACTTAGTCATTTTAATCAAATTTTGTTAGGTTTATTTGATGTTTTGTATGCATTTCATATTGTATTTGAGTTGTTTATATTGTTTGGCACATTTTTGCTTTAATGCTAAGTCAAATACTATTATGAAACGCACTTGAAATGTCAAATAAACTTAACAAAATTTGATTAAAATAACTAAATTCACGTATTTTGAAAGATAAATGACTAAATTGGTCTAAAGTTTCGAAATGGACTAATTCCAAAATTTACTGAAAGTTAAGGGACAAAAAATATACTTAATCCTAAATTTTAAATAAAGT
>Ga0214542_1003517_pt1 | contig 31878 bp, 14 predicted proteins | sample CNSS1metaG_FD_160096 | JGI IMG/M metagenome (GOLD analysis project Ga0214542, IMG submission 160096) | Root nodule microbial communities from cowpea collected in UCLA plant growth center, Los Angeles, California, USA - CNSS1 | ecosystem: Host-associated > Plants > Roots > Nodule | place: USA...
AAATAAAAAAAAAAAAAAATATATAAATATATAAATATATATATATATATATATATATATATATATATATATAGATATATATATATATATATATATATATATATATAAAAGGACATTTTTAAACTTTTAAAGTGGGTTACACATATTTAAAAATAATAATTCAATTAATTATACTATAAAAACTTGAAAAGAAAATAATATATACATTTTTTAATTATAATATTTCAAACATTCTTTATATGTGAAAACAAATTATTTGTACCAAAATAATTGAAAACTTGTGTATTGTGTTTTACTTAATTTATTTCTTCATATAAAACATAATAGGTGAAAAAAAATTAGTTTATGTTTTACTATTTAAAATTGAAGTAAACATGTAAAAGTGTAAAGATAGAAATAATGTTAAAAGAATATTTTCATTTTATTTTTTTTAAACATTTCATCAATTTTTATCTTTTATTAAATGTGATTTTATATGCTAGTATTTTCATCATCGATTTGTAGATGTGATGGTGCCACGTTTTCTGGCTCCGAATTTAGCAAATTATGCTTTAGAAATTGATGGATATTTATTAAGGAAACAATTTTCAACTGATAGGTTTATTAAGGAAAAACTTATTGGAAAAATACAAATGAAACAAAGTACGAAACCCAATTTCAATTTCAAATCTAGATTTATGAAGTTTTTTTATTTTTTTCTTATAATGTGTTTATTTGAATTCCCAACAAAAAATTGTCCTTATTCATTGACATCGAGCAGAGAATTTGAAAAATGAAAATCTGGGTAGCACATTGGTGAGTTTACTTGGTCGTTGCAACTGTGTTCCTAAGCCTTTTCAAATTACGTCAGTGGAATCTGATACTGTTTGAATTTATTTTACTTGAACCTTATGGACTATATAATTTAGAGAAAAAAAAAAGTATGTTCTTCATACAACAAACACAAATTGGATGACGAGGAAATAAAACCTATCATCAATTCCAAAACAGTTAAACACGAATTTAATGTGTTTGCGCAATGGATTTGGTTTTTGGTAGGGCTAGAAATGTGAATTGTAGGATTTTTGTTGTCTAGGTTATGTAGACTTGCTAACGTGCAAATAGCTCGATGAGTTGAGTGAGTGTCAAAATTAATTTTGGTAGAGAAGTTTTTTGTTAGACGAGGAATCTTCTTCGTTGTCAGAGTTGGATTTTTTTGTTCTGAATCATCTTAAAAAATTTGGATTCTTATTTCATTAATCGTCAGATCAAACTGAAAATTTGACAATTAATCTTAAACATATTATTATTTACTTTGACCATTTTGATCTTCGATTACACGTTTGTAGTTAGATATTTTTTTGCATAAAATTCATGTAGTTTAGGTTGTTGACAACTTTGACCTTTATTATTTGTTTGATGCATAATTTTTTCCATAGTTACTCGATTGAGTTGTTTCCTTTTGTATTTCATTACTGATTCAATTATATTTAATTTGATGTAAGAACATATTTTTCAGAGTTTTTTGACCGCTGTATTTTTATTTGTAAAATCCCAAATAGTTTGTATATGTGTTGTTAAGTTGTTGTGTAATATACTCGAGAGAATGTGATGTAAAGTATCAAGTATGTATGTTGATGATATGAACTAATGAGAATATAGGGGAACATGAAGGAAATCCTTTTTATGTATGTTTATTTAAATGATGCATTGATGTATGGATTCAAACAAGGAGATATCTTGACCCTCTAATAACTATTCACATTCATATAAAGTAGAATGAGTTATATGGTAAGAGTAGTATGAGATCATAATCTAGGAGCTTTCCCTTGGTCTAAGTTGGGGAAAGGACTAACCGTGTGTGTGTGTGTGGCAAGGTGAAACTCATTGGTAATGGCTCTATAAAGCAGTAGAGGTCACCAAAAGTGCACATCTCCAGTCAATCCTACCTCAATGCATATATATAGATAATTGAGTATAAAAGTGTCCTTTAATTCATGATGTATGTTGTGATGTCTATTGAAACTGAATAATGTTATGTTGTAATTAAAGTATTTGATATAAGATGTTTTCTTTTGCAATTAGCTTTCCTTCTCGTGTTTGTTAGTTTTCTTATGTGTTGTGTTTTTCTTCTTCTTTTTTGGAATGATCACTTTAATTGTGTGAGCAAATGAAGATGCAAGTGCAAAGACATCTCTTATCGATGAGGAGTCAATTGTATGAGATGTGAAAAAAAATATTAGATTATGTTAGGTATGGTTTCAAGATAGATTTAAAATCAAGGGAGCTTGGGAGGTATATTTGTTACATTATTATAGTTCTATCTTTAGAAGACTGTAAAACATACAATATATCTTGAATTATCTGCTTTTGAATATTATTATGAAATATCTTATTTTAGAAGTATCATCCTATTAAAATGGGATGTTACATTTTTTGTATCAAAGTAGTTCGTCCTTATGATGACCTTAGGGTTATGGGTTTTTTGTGTCTTGTGTGTATAAGTGTTTAAGTTTAGATTGTAGAGATGTTTATGAAATTAGAAGTATTAAGAACAAAAAGAGTCTTGATAGAATGATGATGGTGCACACTCATGATTATATCAAATATATTTTTCTCTTTTTAATTCTGAAAGTTTGGGAAAAGAAGCGTAAAGAAAACAAGTAGTTGGTAGGTTATGCAATCAATAGATGTTGAGGGTGTACGTATAAAAGAGTTGGGGTTGTTAGAGGGAGTTTTAGAAATGTAGTTTGAGCTTTTTTTTCCAATACTAGTTCTAGTCATGTTTTCACCTATGGTTTGTGTTAAGTGCTTTATAGTGGTAGAGAAACACAAATTCAATATTTCTTTTATATTGAATATATGATAATATCATGTTTCTTTTTATGTGAATTTCTTATAAAAATTAATTAACATATATTCAAACCATATGAAATTTGGTATAGACACAATATGGTATATATGTTAAACAGTGAGGTATATATGTTAAACAGTGAGGATGAGTGAGACAAAAATTTTATATCTACTAAAGATAGGAGTGAATATGAACTTTTATTAAGAATAATTATAAATTTGTACTTATAAGTGAAGATGAGATAATGAAACCCTCCCCATCCTGCCCATTATCATCTTAATAAAAAGGTAATGAATATGTTACAAATACCCTATTCCAAAAAAAAATATAAAATAATATTTATGCTATATACAAGTAATTATTGATAGTTGCATAATATTTTTGTTATTGATTTGTGTTATGAAATGAGTCGGCGCGGGTATTAAATATATCTGAAAAAATATTTACAATTTTTTTATATCAGCATATACCCATATATAATACTACTTTTCCAATGCAACTTTAGTATTGTTTTTGTGAGTAGCCAATAATACTAGTTATGATATAACTAGTTCAAGTTGTCTCTTAACGAATGCGAAATTGATTTAAATTAAAATAAACAACCTAAAGTGCACCATTATTATAACATTAGTGGAAGATGAGGAGGTGAAACTCTGTTGTTGATTTAAGATAAAGGTGGGTATCCAACATTAAATTATGAAGAAAGAGATTAAGTTCTCAAGAATATTTAGATACTAAAAGCATCTTTACATCTTGTAGACAATTGTGTTGGAGTCTTGGAAATATTATTTCCCTATTACATGAGTAGAAGAGAGAGTTTAAATGATGAGTAGTTGCAACGCATCTACCTCATTAATACCTTGATGACTTTTGAAATTTTCGTAAAAAGTACTATCAGTTTGAATGGAATAATCGATTAGTTTTGAAATAGGCCAAAACACATTTTTCTTATATCAATCAAACAGAGCTCTAAGTTTTCAAATACAGAAATTAGATTGCGAAAATTGGCTCTAGATTAACCTAGTTTTTAAAAAGTGGCTTTTAAGATTCTTCAAGTGTGTTTTTGAGGGATGAGGTGTTACTACTATTTCTAGAGTTTTGGAGCTTGATTCATATATTTGGTTATTCTAAGGAAGGTCAGTTCATCTATAGTGGTTATCAAGATATGTGTGTTTTCATTTCTTGTGGATTTAAGGAAGATGTGTTTCATTCCTTATGATTATTTGAGAAAAGTGGTTTCATCTCTTGTAATTTTTCAAGAGAGATATTTTCTTATCTATTATATGTTTTTCAAATGAAGTGTCTTTTTATTTTATTAACGGTTTTATTGCATGTTTCACTCTATATTTATGGCTGTAATAATCATTTTAAGATAATAATTTATAATCACTTCAGATAATTGCAACTTGATGTTGGATCTGTATCTTAAGGTAACTTTCACTATTCTTTATTTTTTATTTCGTTACTACTAAGAAATATATAATTTTTACACACTTTCAAAACAATCGATATGTATTACTATAACTTAATATATGCAAAGGAATTATTAAAAACGAGTTTTGAGTAGTTTGAAAAGTTTTAAAAATCAAAACCATGACTTCAAACTAATCCACTCTCTCTTAATTTTGTTCGATTTTCTCTTTTATTTTAACATTTTTTATCTTATGAAATTAGGTATAAATTATAATGAGAAGAACTTTAGGATTATAAGTGTTCAATACTAATTCACACGTCCCCGCGCGCGCGCGCACACACACATATATATATATATATATATATATATATATATATATATATATATATATATATATATATATATATATATATATATATATATAAAGAGTCAATATTAAAGAATGATTGCGTTAAAGTATAACTCTTGGTAATGATATATTATTTGTAGAGTTGTCAATTAACAATAAAATTTATTAAAATATATTAATTGTAAGATTATAATTTTTTCTTAAATAAGATTTGTCAACAGTGATATTATATTGGAGATACAGTCAATATAACGATTATTTTCTTATCTCTAAAATAAAAGTATTGATTTAGAGTTTAGAATTTAAGAGGAAACATTTATCAGAAAAAAGAAATTGAAGCAATTAATAATTTTTTGTTACAGACACAAAGTATTTGGGATGTTTTTGGAAGTTCAACTTATCAACTGTCAGAAAGTTGTGTTAATGATCAGCGACCAAACTCATGTCACACCAAACCTTAAACTAATAACTTTTAATTATTACTTTTACCTTCTTTTTTTCCTTTTAATTAAAACTAATGACATATATGTAATTAATTGGAACCATTAATATTAATTTTAATTTAGTGAATATAATCTCCATGGTAATTCATAGTTAGAATGTTAAATACGTTATTTCTTTAATTTCTTTATATTTTCTCACTTTGTTGTGAATTCAAAAGTGGACCCAATTTCATGCTGAATAAATGAAGACCTTGAGCATGTATGAAGAAGTAAAATTACTTTACTTCAATGGGTAAATAACAGATTTTATATTTTATGTTAATTTCAGATTTTGAGTTGAAAATAATGTTAAGAATAAGATCAATACATTATATATTATTTTGATATGTCTCTTAAGTTATTATTAAGATGAACAATTTGATATGTAATATTAAACACATAATTGTTAAAGTATTTAAGTACAAGATTAAGTTTTACGTCAAAGAAAAAAGAAATAAGTTGAAGAATATGTTAAACAAATTACCAATCTATCATTTTAAATTCAAGTGCTAGAATTAATGTCAAAATAGTCTCTATGTCTTATTTTTATTAAATCTTTGTGATAAATGTACTAAAAAACATGATATCAAAATTTAAAGTAACCTTTGTCGGTAATAAGGTATTCATAGATAAAAATATTCCTCCTCTGTATTATACTGATAAAAAGTGTTTGCGTAGTATTAACTCTGAACTTTGAGGTCTAGTTATAAGATTGAGAACATTAAAAAATAAAGGATAGAGGATAGAATACATAATGATTATTTTACTGTTTGATTTTGGTTTTGGTTTGCTATGGAACGATGTGATATGGATGTGAGATAATTGGAGATGATAACATATTATTTAATAACTTATTAGGCAGTTCAAAGAATATTCTTAACTTGAAAGTCAATATATCAATTAATGATCATAATGAGTGTGTCCATAATATTAATATATATATATATATATATATATATTATGATAATAAAAGATAATAAAATTATTATCGTTATTATAAATTAAATTTAAATAATTTTTATAATTTTATTATAGATAACGTCTATTTTTTAGATTTTTTTATTGTAATAATTATTTTAATTTAAAATTTTAGAGAAAATGATCAAATTAAAAAAGAAAAGAATTAAATTTATAAAAAAGTCACTTAAAAGATAAAATTGGTAAAATAATTATTTTGATATAAAAAAGATATTTAAAGAGTAAATTTGAAAAAAAAAATGTACATCAAAAAAGAAAATTTTATTTTTATAATAATATAGATATAAAATATAAATAAGATTGATCAAATATAAGTTTAATTACTTAAGTTCTAAGTAATTTCATAATACATATTTAAATAAGTTTATTATTTGTAAAGTATTATTATTATTTTTTTGTGTATAATGAGAACAAAAAAATTATAATATAGTCACATGTAAAAATTACCCAAACCAGTTTCAGGTAGGTAATTTATTAAATATTATTTGATGTATAAAATCAAATGTGAATAAAAATTTTGTATCAGATAAAATAAATAAAATTAAATATTATATACACTTAAAAATTTATTAATTTATTGTCTTAAGATTATTAAAATTATGAATTAAAAGTGATATTAACGTGTAAAATTAATATCATACCTATAGAATTATAATTTTGGATGACCGATCTCATATGAAAAATATATAAATCCAATATTTTGTAAGAATATTTTGATAGAATAAAATACAAATAATATGTTGATGGTAGTTTAAAGTTGTAATTTTTGAGTGAATATAGTAAATTTGTAATTTGATGTTGTTGAATATGAAAGAGGTGGTGGAGTTGGTGGTGCTTCATTACCTTTCTTTTTCTTGAGTATGGTGGTGGTGCTGTGTTACCATCTATTGACTTAGTGTTTCTGTCACTGTTCAAGGAGCCACCATTTTGACTTTCAACTTTCTTTATTAGACTAATCTTGAATTTCATATTACTAAAAATATCTGTCGAGTATATGTGAAAAAATATTTACGAGTTTTTTCTATATTCGTGTGTTCTTTTTTTTCTATTGCAAGTACTCATATATATATCACAAATATTTTTAAATTTTATATTTAAAAAAATAAATCAAATTATTTAAGAATAAATCTTTAAAATATATATATATATATATATATGAATAAAAAATATTTATAAATTAAAATTTAAATCAAATTACCTAATCAAATAATGCAAGTAAATTTAGTTTTTTCTAAAATAACAAATTTAAACGAAATGCCCCAAAATATAAATTTTACAAAAATTAATTTCTTACAAAAACAATTTCAATTTCATAAGTCTAAATAAAAAATTAAAATTATACGAAATTTTTTAATAATTATTCCATGAATAATATTTCTTTCACTAATAATTTTTTTATCACCTCAATTTAAAAAGAAATACTAAAATAAAATTTATTAATAATAGCGTAAAGAGATATTGTAGTCAAATATTATAATATTTATATCCATCTATTAGTTAATGTTAATGGATAATCAAATATTCAAATGTAATGCGGGCCATGTGAGCTAACCAGCATAAAAAACGTAAGTTGAGATGAGTATTTTGGTTTGATGGCATGTTCGGCCCGTCTCGCATAATCTGTTGTCTATCGGACATGTATTTGGCTTGCAAAATTTAATAACATGTTGCGTGTGTTTTTTTTAAACTTGATCATTCGTTTTTTTATTTATTTTTGTTAATTTATCCAAGAGTAACTCGTTCATTCGTGTCATTAAAAAATAGTTCTTTCATTTATGTTTCTTCTTTATTTCAGTCCGGTTCAAAATTATTTATATTTTTAATAAAATAATACTTCAAAAAATTATAAATTATATAATTATAAATATTACTTATTTTAATAAACGATCTATAAAAACTATGTTTTATAGTAATTTAACTAATAAAAGGAAAGTTATTAAAACTTATACCAGCAAACAAATATATCGGTTACGGAATTTTTTTTCCATCCCTAATCTGGTTTATTGGGCTATATCAGAAGTAGGGTATCAAGAAACTTTAACAGTTCTAGTTCTACAGATAATAAAATTTGCATCTCGGAAAAACAAGAGAGTTAACTTCAGATCTATGTATGCAAATTATGGGACATGTGTGGTGTCCAAAAAGGTGTTCAACACGCGTTATTCTACAGAAGTTTCGGTGCTTAATGCTTAATGTTTGATTCATTCTAGTATTAGCATTTTATAATATGCTTACACGATCAGAGTTTGTTAGTCTTCCACCTTGACCTGCTGCGTTTTGAGGGTACATTCCTGCGCATATAAACAAGAGCAGGAACAGTATTTGGAGGACAAAACAGTCTCTTGAAGGGTCAACGAGTCTTCTAAGTGAGGTTTGAACTCTGAAAGCAATCTTGCCAGAAAAAAAGTGTATAGAGGGATAGCATTTTCAAAATCACATGTTTAAGAAAAGGGTAATCTGGTGAAAGAGTTCACATAGGGTCAATGGTCTTCTGAGGCTTGAACCACGAACACGGACTTGTTGAAAAAAATATATATGAACAGAGGGATAGATGTAACATTTTCAAAAGTCATGTGCTTCTGAGTTAAACTTGTTCATACTGCTGCTGCAAAGAGTTGCTGATGACTACTACTATACTACTACTCTGACCAGTGACCAAGTTTATAATGTGGGCGGCTACTAATGAATTCAAGACATGGCAAAGCCTTGGATCACAAAAGGGTGCAGTGGAAACACGTCACCACGCACTTATGAAACTCAGAGTAAGCGTGTTGTTATAAATTGCAACCTCATTACTTGTAATCTCCAAGTTCCACTAGCTAGTGCTCTCTCTCTTTGTGTTTGTTCCCTGTGGCTGTGGTCCCCTTTTGTTCACTTCTAAACTTTTTAGCCTTTTGAATCCTCAAGTTTTCAGTTAATCTTCATCCTCTTTTTGAGTTTGTTCTCAAGGTAATCTTCTTTGGTGTGGTTCTTCTTGGTCACACTGCTGTGTGCTAGCTGGTTCTAGTTATCTGTGGAACTTGTTTGTGCCAAGGCCATCTTGGCTTTGGTGTGGTGTTGTGTTTTCTCAGACTGAATATGATTCAGTTGAGACTTAAGAGTTTTCTAGAATCTGCCATTTTTTGTGTTTTTTTAAGTGAGAACTTCTAGTATTTTGTCACATGAAGTATGCAGATTCTGTGATGGATTTTTAGAATTAGCAGACTCAGTTGAACCATCTTGAATTGAAACCAATTTTAAGCACTGATTTGAATATAGTATGTTTGTTATTTGGAACTTTCAAAACAAAAGTTGAAACTGTTTCAGTGGTTTGGATAAAGAGTGATTCTATTGTTCATTTTATGATTCATGGATTCACAATCTTGCCACCAAAAGTTTTACTGTTAAGCTTAGGTGGAGCCCCTTATGCAGTTGCGCAAGTTTGTGAGTTTTAGACAATGTACAACTTTGTGATTCAACAATTTTGGTGCTATATCCAGAATCTAGATGCTGCATAAGTGTTCAACTTTTCAAAATTCTTATTTTATCAGAACTTCCTTTTGGACTTTTACAATTTTTTTTATGTATTGTGCAGTTTAGTCCATGTCAGTCTCAGCCAGTCCAACGCCACTATTAGGGGATCGACTGTGTGAGAATGGATATGAATGTGTTAAAATTCTCCCAGCCACCAATGATGCACATGGAGGAGTCATTGTGGACTTAAAGGAGCCTATGGACTCCGAACTTTTTGCTACTTTGCTTAGATCTTCACTTTTACATTGGAAAAAACAGGTGAAAGTTTATCCATTTTGTAATACCTATTTCCACTTGCAATAGTTGGCCACTTTCTCTCTTTAGTTGCAATAGGTAGTTTATGCACATGGTTGTGTGATATCATATGTTTGACAAAAAGAGCACCTCTTTACACAAGTCAAAATTTGAAGCCAATGTAGTTCTTCTAAGGGATTCTGTTCACCATACACCTCAAAACCGACCATTAAATAATGTGCAGACACACGCTTCAACTCAAGATGAATCTTCTCTTTGGATGAATGCTTTTATCCAAAAGAAGACAAAAACAAAAACAAACCATACTTTTCTAAGTCCTCATTAATGCTACACTTTTCAAAGTCCTCATTAATGCTTTCAGGGTAAAGATGGCGTTTGGATCAAGTTACCAATCGAGCTTGTTAATCTAGTTGAAACTGCTGTTAAGGTAATTTCCCCCCTATTTTCTTAAAGTTGTGTTGTAAACTATTTTTAGCATGGTTCTTCAACATGCATACAACAGCTCAGGTTCAGTACTAATAAAAACTTGTGATAATAATGTAAAATAGGACAAACCTTAACAAAATTATAGCCATGATCTAATATTCTCTATTCTCTTACCTGCAATGCATTGTGAGTGTTAGTCTTATGTAGCCCACTTCATATTCAAAGCATCTTCTGTTAAAATTTGACATTTGGGGTAGCTACTAGACTAAGGTGTAAGATTACCACATCAATTTCTATTTGTGTTAATCTAAGGAAATTGATTGAAATCTTGATATTGATGATTCATAATAATTTGGTGATACTGGCAGGAGGGTTTTTGGTACCACCATGCAGAACCAAACTATCTAATGCTAGTTTACTGGATTCCCAAAACTGGCTGCACAATACCTCCAAATGCTTCCCATTGTGTAGGAGTTGGCGCTATTGTCTTGAATGACAAGAAAGAGGTCTGAAACAAGAACAAAGAATGATTATGCAGATCATCTTTTTTGTTACAAATAACCAACCTTGTTCCATGCTAGCATTCTATTCCTTTGTTTTTTGTTTGTTACCTTTGTTTTGGGATGTGGTGGGGTTGTAGGTGCTTGTGGTTCAGGAAAAAAGAGGTGGATTCCATGGCATTGGTGTTTGGAAAATACCCACTGGAGTGGTTGATGCAGTATGCACACTTTTAAAGACAAATTCCATCTATTCTTCAAAATAATGTACTATTCTGTCAGCAAAAATTGAAACTTGGATTCTTACCTGCAGGGTGAGGAGATTTTTGAAGCAGCTATCAGAGAAGTGAAAGAAGAGACAGGAGTAAGTATTAGAGAACAAAATGGCATTCCTACATGTTGTACAATGTAAGTATCATTTTACTTTAGTCATGTCTTTTATTTTGGTCTGTTTTGTTCTTGTTCAGATTGATACAGAATTCATGGAAGTACTAGCATTCAGGTATGAATCTTCTTCTAATTTGGAAACAAAACTCTTGTTAATACCTGTTTAGTCTTGTTAATATACTTGTTAATTCTCATGTTTATGATTTTCAGACACACACACAATTCATTCTTTGGAAAATCAGATCTATCTTTTGTTTGCATGCTGCGTCCTCTTTCTTTTGACATCAAAAAGCAAGATCTGGAAATTGAAGCAGCTCAGGTACTTCTGTTTTACTGTGTCAAATCATGTCTTTTTTCTTCTGTTTTTATATCATAAACACCTCAAACAAAAGAAAAACAACTTTTGAACAACCACTTTACTTGTTCAAACATCATATTCATATGACCACTATCTACGTAATAAACATGTTCAAACATTCATTTATGAACATACTCCATTGTGTTCCAATACAAACACTAACTTTCCACAACATTGACATAGGTATTAGATGTTTACCTCATCACCCTAGTGCAATTATGAGCATATTTGAATGTATATACTTGGTGCTAAACTTTTCTTTGATGAATTTTGTGCCAAAGTGGATGCCATTCGAGGAATTTGCTGACCAACCATTCAATCAGATGCACGAACCCTTCAAGTACATGATAGAATTATGCTTGGCAAAGGTGGAAAATGGCTATGATGGATTCTCTCCGAGGCCTGTCTCATCATATTTCGTGGAGGAGTTGAATTGTCTGTATTTGAACAGCCATGACCTTGACAACACTTCTTGAGTTTTCCAAATCAACCTTTGTCATTCGTAAAACTTGATTTTGATGTTTCTTTCTTGTAAAACATGTTGGAATTCCTGCATTACCATTTTCTAATTATTGAATTAAATTTTCATCATTAAGATTAATGCTGTTTAACTGTTGAATTTAGTTGTTTGAACTTGAATGTGTTTCATCTGATGCTTAAATGAAGAGTCTCTGTTCTTGTCTGATGATTATTACATTGTTGTCTTTTTCGAACCTGTGTTTGTTTGTGCCTTCGTTCTTCAATCCATAATTCGGGCAACACTGTGAACAATTCAAGCAAATGGAAAAGGGTTTCTTTTTACATGTTTTTGAATTGCAAATCAACACGTGAAAATCGCTCAAGAATATGTTGAATTTTGGAGAATTGTTTAGTTCAGTTTCTTTGGTTTATATAATATAACCCGTTTTCAGGATCTGATTTTTGTTCTTTTGGTTGTGCTGTGTCCATTGTATAGAGCGAGAGAGTGTAGACACGTGTGAGTTCATTTTGGGTCCAGTTTGGTTAATTCTGGGGCCAAACAAATTACTGTAGGCTATTTCTTTCTACACCCCCACAGTTTTCATGTGGGTTAAAAGTCCAAACTTCCACCTTGCTGCTATCATCCCTTGTGTAGGAGTTACTGCATTGAAACAAAAACTTACAAAGAGTTGAAAAGGAAAAGAGAACAATTTCAGAATTTGTCTGCATTGAGAGTGATGGAAGCTTATTCCAATTTGTTTACTACTTCCATATCATAATGACAAATGTTCTGCTATGTGGCATCAATCTGGTATGCAAAAGGGTGACAAATCTAGAACCTCATGTATATCTGAACTTGGTATATGAAGAAAAAACTCAGCTTTTCAAAATCTTCTAAACCTTTCTCTGGTTGTAAGGGAAAACAATTTACTCAAATATGTTTTCAACAAAGTTTCTTTCAATTCTTATTACCCTTTGCTTATATCTATCCAATCATGGCTTTAAAGCTTCAGGAGATGATGTTACTGAATCACCAATAACATGTTTGAATTGCTCCAAATGTGAAGAAGAGCCTTGTCAAGAACAACCCTCACCACCACCACCACCACCTTATGGTTACTCTATATATGGAGCACCACCCCCTCCAAAAGAGAAAAAACCTAGCAAGTGTCCTCCTCCTCCTCCTCCTCCTGCTGCAGATGTTGAATGCTGCACTCCTGCAGCTCCTTTTTCTCCTCCAAATCCCTACACTCCTGTGCCCTATGGTGAAGGCCAACGCTCTGCTTCAATGTTTCTGCAAGTTCTTGTGCCACTCATGATGCTTTTTTCCTCCTTTATTTTTCTCTTCTGATTTTCGTTGCTCTTCATTTGTTTATCATATGTATGCAGTATTACATATATGTCAATTCCTATATAAATTGTGCTGTGATGTTCAACGTTTTGATGCAGCTCCAGATTTGTTCAAAGTTCAATAAGCATCTAGTTTTGTTTCAATTGTGGTATAAATGTGGCAGATTGGGATACATTAACGCAAATACTTAAAATCTTTAATGAACTTCAATGTTGTGACAGAAGGTGTGTATATATATATTGAAAACACTCTTAACATGTGGATTTAAGTCTAACGTTTCTAATTGAGATTTACACGTCTATTTATATACTATAAATTTACTTTATCGCTACTTAACATAGGATTTTTAACACATCTCCCTATAAGACATGTATATTTCAAACTTAGGACTATTAATAGGTGGTTATTCAAGGGATTCATCAATAACAAATATTGGAATAGATTTTAGATGACTTTAATACTATTTTAAAAAGTAAACTTTAAATTTAATTTAATTTTATAAAATCAGTTTTTAAAAAATGAGATTTGAATTCACTCGTATAATATAAATTAATTTTATTTTTAGTGTAGGAAATTGAAGGTATGTAATTGATGTAATTGTGAGTAGATAGAAGCATGTGTTCCAAACTAATAGCCAAAGTGGCCTGAGGATCCTTGCAAAGTGATAAGTGTTTGAGGGGAAAAAGTTGTGGTCTGTGTTGGTGAATCCGGTAAATAGGAGAGTAGTTTGTGGGAGAAAGGAAAAGAAAGAAGAGCATGATTGTCCTTCAGCAATTAATGTTGGAATGGACCACTTACTCTTTCATAAAATTAACGAGTCCAATTTTAGTATTGTCTTATTAAAATATATTATGTTAATAATTCAAATAAAAATGTAATATATTTTAAAATTTCAATATCAATGGTCACAATAGTATTTTAAAGATACAACAAAATATAAAAAATTAGCGGAGAATCTAAAATAAAAAATAACCATGCCCCACAAACTCAGTTTATCATTGCTGTACTGCAATAAAAACACGGTTTGTCAAGGGAAATGATCTTCTTTCTCGGTGTGTTTGAAAAACAGTTTCCTTATTCACTCTATCAAACAATGTTAATGTATGTTTGAGGTGTTTCCAACCACAATCCAAACATGCCAAGACACCATTTATTAATCAAAATCAATAAATTACTATTATGTCTTTATAACTTCACAAGGATCTAACAGTTTTACCCGTACAAAGTATGAAAAAATAACACCAAACTCGTATAAGTCGGTTCAACACATAATGCATTCGTCTTGAATGTATTAATATTGACTATAATGAAATCTTAAGTCTATCTAATTCTATAACAAAATATCCTTTCACATCATATGCCTTCCAAAATATATATATATATATATATATATATATATATATATATATATATATATATATATATATATATATATATATAATTAAAACAGAAAAAAATTAAATTTTAAGTGACTAAAAATTGTTTAAAAAAATCAAATAAAAGATTATCCCAATAAAAGATTATCTCAAAAATAAATTTAATTAATGACAAATTCACACGATTGTAATATCAGTATAATCTATGAACATAATTTTGAGATAAATATAATATTAAATATGTGTTAAAAATTTAAATGTGAATCTAAGTTTTACATTAACTAAAAATGAAAAAATAAAATATTACATAATAAAATAAAAAACTCTTAAATCTATCGCTTTAAGATTTTTTATTGAAAATCATGTTCATGGATTCTTGTTACGCAGGACTTCCACACTCTTTTAAATACTGAGTTCGTCTTTTATTTTATTTTTTTCACGGGCATGCGTATGTGTAGTGCACCCATGATCATCATCCCTATGAATATCTCTTTTCAAATTCTTCTTGTTCTACTGTTTTCCAATCAAATTTTCGGTTACCGAATACTATTACACTTTTTTTAATGTTATAGCATGAATGGATAATTTAAACTGTAAATATTAATTTATATTATTTTAGGTTAAATGTATGAATTGTTATAATATACAATGGTTTTTAAGCATTGGACAATAACTTGAGAGTTGCTTTTCTCACGATGAAGAAATGAGAGTCACTGGAGAGACAAGCCCTCAGAAGTTACTGCACATTGTATCATTGGAAAGAAAAAAAGAAGCAAAGGAAGAATTCACGTTGTGGTGTCTCACTGTCATTTGCACTGCAAAATCCCTTCTCTTTTATATATAGTAGCTCTCATGTGTGAGGACCAGAACTTGCAAAAGGAGTAAAGTGCACCTCTAACTTCCCATTTTAGGCCAACACACACTCAACCTCTCATGTGCTTCCTCACCAACTTTATTAACTCACATTAACCTCTCTTTCTTTTTTCTATTCATTCACTCAATGTCTTCTTCAACACAAGTTTCACAACCCAAACATTCACTTACTTGTTAGGTTTAAGGAAGATTTTCTAAACCCATTTACTCACGAGTTTATGAATCACTTCACAGTGTCAACTTTTGGTAGAGAAATTGAATTGCACCACATAGATTCAACTTTTTGCACAGTACTTACTACGTGTTAGTAAATTCACTGAAATTGCTTACCAATTCAACTGCAACTCGTGAATTTTAAATTGTGATGAGAAGTTTAAATTTGAAACACAACAGCCACAAGCCACTGCTACAACCAATTTAAATGTCGCACCAAACACAATAAAGACAAAAAACATGCATGGCCAAAGATCCACCCTTTGTCCTTCTCCACACAACTTCAATTCTACTCACTATCCAACTACAATTAAAAACCTATACAGCGTTTGGTGTCGGTTTCACTCTTTGCTTCACTCAATCACATCATTTCATCCAATCTTATTAAAAAAAAAAAAACTAAAACACTCAAGGTAACAAATTAGTTTAAAAAAATAGAATTTAACGTCAAATTAAGACATTAAAAAATAAATTTGAAGGAGAAAAAGTCCTCCAGAACTCAACAACACGATTCGATTATTATACATTAAAAAAACTGAATCAATAGCCGAAACGTTCATTAGAAAAACACAAACTCACACCGACATCCCAAATCTTATTTGAAGAAACAGAATTTAACAGTTCAAACATTGATTTATCATGAGAAACAGCCTCCGTTATCATTCCAAACATCTACATTATCGTGAATAAAGCCACCATATATCATCATACTCATTGGACAAAATTAAACGAATGTTTACGTTATAACATTCATAACAATCTATCAATTTCCCATTCTCTCATCGCCAAAATTACAACAATATGGAATACAATAATAATCAAATAAAAATATTAAAACACACACACAAAAAAAAGATAGAAAACAAAGGGGAATCGCTTCGAATCCCCTTATTTCCTACCTTAAAAAACAAAAGAGAAAAAGAAAATCCTAAAAATCCTCTTTTTTTTTTTTAAAACAAGGTCACATCACAGCACTAACGGTAACCCCAACACCAAACCCAAGGCAACAATAACATTACCATACCTCCCGCCGCTAACGGCGCCGTTACTGTCGTCAGCGGTGTCATCGGCGGCATCCCCGGGTGAGTCCGCCGGCGAGTCGGAACTCGCGTCCGCAGCAGGTGCATCAGCAGCCTTCTTCTTCTTCTTCCCCTTCTTCGCTGGCGCAGGAGCGTCGGCGGCAGAAGGCTCCGGCGCAGGCGCCGGAGCAAGCGCCTCACCCTTGAACAACTCCTTAGGGAGAAGCACCTTATTGATGGCGAAAACCGCGAGAGGCTGTTCATCGATTAAGGTGTCGGTGATCTTCGCCGTGGTGAGCTTCGTCTTGAGAGTGACCTCTTCGCCGTCGTTTTGTACTGTGAAATCGTATTTGTTAGCTCCGTCGGTGGCCAAGGTGTTCTGAAGTCCATTGTTCGATTTCAGCGTAGCAAGGGATTGGTACACCGGCACGCCGTGGAATTCGAGGAGCGCGAGTTTGCCAGAAGCGGTTAGGTTTTTGAATTTGGGGAGGAACGCTTTGAAGGCGTCGTCGAGGGGGCAGAAAACAGTTAATCCGCCGTCGAGGTTGTCGTTGAAGGTGGAAAGCGCGTCGCTATAGTTAGAAAGAGTGTCGGCGAAGATTTTGCAACCGTGTTTGGACATAATGCTGGTGAGGTTTTGCTGCGTGGGGGCGGGTGCAGGGGCTTCCGCTGCAGCTGAGGGTAGAATCTTGCTGATCTGGATAACGGAGATGTTGTAAGGGATTTCTTCCACGGATTTCACGAAGGTGGAGGTCAGGGTTCCGTCGTTGTTTTCGGCGCCGAATGCGACCTTACCGCCGTGGAGGTCGGTGATGTTGACGAAGCCGGCTGAGCCCGGGGCGGTGCCGGTGGCCTGGTACATGGTGGCGGCGAGGGCTGTGCCGTTCGTGATCTGGTGGAGCTTCTTGGCGCCGAAGTAGTCGAGGAGGACGTGGAGGGAGAGGATGTTTTTGACGGTGTAGATGGAGGGGTGCTTGGAGAGGAGGTCGTCCATGGCGGCGTTGTCGACGGCGCAGACGGTGATGGTGGTTCTTCCGTTGATTTCGGGGGCGAGGTGCGTGAGGGTGAGGTAGTGGTTGAAGGTGGAGAACTCCGGGTGCTGGGCGAGGATGCGCGTGATGTTGTGCGCTTGGGCAAGGGTGGCGAGGAGGAGGAACGCCGCCGCGAGAACCGGCAGCATCGCCGGACGGAGGTGGTGGTGCATTGTGAAGAGTGCGAGAATCTGAGATCTGGCGGCGTCAGAGAACAGAGCGAAGAGTGAAGTGTGAAGAAGAGTGACAGAGGTACTAATAAGAAGAGAAGAGAGAATAGGCCATCGAGTGTCAGATTATTACGGTTTGTGCCATTCTTTGACAAAGTGTAATAACAAACTCTGTCTAATTTTACCAATGTTTTTTTTTTTCTTTTCAGAAATTATAAATATAACGATTCTCTATAGCATGTGTTTTCTGCAGTCAAAACACTGAAAGATCTGATCCCTAGATTGACTAATGTACAGTACAAATAAAGAAGGTAGAACATAATCAACGGTTCTGATATTTTTCATCAAGAGAAAAGCCTGGAGGAAAGATAGGAAGGATCTATTTTTTATTAGAAAATATATACATATACTACACGTTTTCTTTTTTCTTTTCTCTCACCTTTTTTATGTTCAAAAAATAACAACATATTCGTATGCGGAATTTATTTGTGATTATTGTTTTACGAGTAATAAATTGTGTTTCTAAAAGCTTTCTAATTTTAAATTAATATGTGGAAAAGGTGAATTTGCATGTGTGCGTAGGGAGGTTCTAGAAGATTCTGTTGGATTGGAGTGAAGCAAGAAGCCATGGCAGCATGTCACGCGACTTCAGTCAGCAGGTCTTTCTTTATTCGCTGGAGACAGAATAATATTACTTTTTATGTTTTATTTTGATTATTATTCTTCATCATTAATATTTTTCTAATAGTGTTAATATAAAGACAAAACATTTTAGCTTGTTATTTAAATTTCTATTTACCTTAATTAATATTTTTATACATAAATATATTGTAATTAAATTTTAAAATAAATTATTTACTTCCACAAAGCTTATTAATATTTTGTATCTAATTACCGTAAAAGCATATACAAGGTTTAAAAGTGAAACATATCGTAGAAGAATTAGAACAATAAGTAATAATATAAAATTAAACCGTTTTTGCGACATTAAATAAATGTGTAACTTCACAATTTCAAAACTTATATATATATATATATAATATTTTTTTATTTAAAATAGATATACTATATACATTTATATCAATCTTATAATGATAATAGCATATCACAAACCTTAAACTATAATTGAATCATTGTTCGTCAAGATGCAAAAATATTAACTATGTTCTAACTAAATACGGAATTTTATTATAAGTATGTTTCCTAATAAAAGTAACATATGACTCATAAAAGGTCTCTTAAAAATTTGTCTAGCCTTCTTAATCAAATAGTTGGTGCAAATGTATAAACACTTTTCAAATTCTCATGTCATATATATAAATAATCTTATAACGATTTTTATCATATCACAAACCTTAAACTAGAACTAAATCATTGTTTATTAATATGCATAAATATCAAATATATACAAATTATTCTAATTTATTATAAGAATGTCCCCCAATGAAAGTAAGATATGATCCATAGATAGTCTCTTAAAAATTTGTATTTGTCTTTTTAATTTACTTATCAATTTACTTGATTACATTTATTGTTGTCACGTCACATCATATCTATAAAGACAACACATTCCATTAATATTCGTTTATATATATATATATATATATATATATATATATATATATATATATTATTATAATGAATTTAGCACATTACAAACTTTAAATTAGAATTGAATAATTGTTCATCAAGATGCAAAAATATGAACTATATTGTAACAAAATGGTGTAATTTATTATAAGTTGTCTTTTTTAGTTAGGTAGTTCGTGCAAATATACAAACATTTTTCAATTTCTCATGTCATTTGTATGTATTATTAATTCACATCAACCCATTTATTATCGTCAAGTTATACCTATAAAGGGTTAAATATGTTTATAGAAAAAAATATGTATCAAAATTTTGAATAAATTTCAATTTCACATCATAATTCGGAGACTAAAATCATATCAAACCCTCGAATATAATATAACTTTTTAAATAACATGCAACTAAATTTACTCATGTCATATTAATATCACAATTAAATCATTCTAATCACCATATACTTAAATGGCAGTATTCATTCATAGTAATATACTTTCATGTAACATTTGCATTATTCCAACATTACAAAGATATAATATAAACTCAACATACTTACTAATTTACAAATATTTTTTACACATTCAAACAATAATTGTATTGAGGATCACATTTCCCACCTTAGGTAAATAGGTAAACATTAAGGTTGTGTTCCTTTGTGTAGATAGATTTGAGAGAGAGTATGCAGATGAATTTGTGTAGATTTGAATGAATGGATATGTGTGTTTTTTGAGTGAATTTAGAAGGTAAAATGAGTGAATTTGGAAATAAGTTTTATAAAAGTTAGTGAGAGATTTGATTGATGTGATAGATAAAATAAATTATAAAATAAATAGAATTTGAAATTTACCAAAATACCCTTGATGAAAAAATAGAATAATTTTGTAATTTGATGTGGTAAAAAAAATTAAAATTAAATAATATGAATTTAAAAACTATTATTTGATAAATTTTAATAAAAAAATTAGTAAAAAGATAAATTATATATTATTTTTTTTGTAATAATTACTATAATTTGAAATTATTATTAATTACTATATATTAATTTTATTATTTATTGTTATATTTCATTACAATATATATATATATATATATATATATTATGTATTATTAATATTATTTAATATATTAATATTATATATATATAATTATTATTATTATACATATTTTTATATATTTATTATTATTATATAGACACACACAATACTAGTCACATAAAATGTGTTGCTCCCCTACACCATCACAATTACACACCCACAACACCGGTTACATAATCGGTGTTACTACCTTTACAAATCACCATCATCCACTCAGAAACACATTCTCACAAAATTACACTCTCTCGTTCACACAACACTCACATAAAGAGGTATAATGTTGAAAATATTCCTCATCCATCCAAATCTCCTCAACTAAAGATATATGTACTTTTCATAATATATCTTAAATCCATTTTGTAATTTACTCTTTAATCATAATATTGAAACACAATTCAACCACAACATCAATCACTCCAAATCAATAAAATTTATAAATTCACTCATGCTAACTGGTCCTAAGATTTTAGTCCTGAAATTTTAACCCCATCAATCAGACATATTCAATCACTCCAATTTATATTCTTCATGCCGACATATAAACTAATGTCATGTCAATAAATTTCAACCGATGAATAATCTAAAATTATAAACTATGATATTCTTAACTCAATTGGTGCCATTAAAATTGAAAAGCTAAAATATATATTTACAATATTTGATAGATTTAATTAGCATCCAAAACTTAAACAGCACCTCCATAATGAAAATAATTAACCCAAAATAAATATAAATTTGAATGAAAAGAGACATTTATAAGAGACAAGGTGGACAATATATGAACAGCACCCAGAATCATAATCACTCGCTGTAAAGCTGAAAGTTTGCACTTTTCGTAGTGTTTCGTAAAGCGAATATGATAGGCTACGAGTACTTGTAGCTTATGGCATAATCATGACCGTAAAAGATAAGTCACGGTTGATCGTTGACCAACGATTCATGGATGAGTATCAGCCGTTGATAAAGAATGGCAGCGATCGTAGATAAAGCGAATGAGGAGGGTAATATTGGAAAGTCAAAGTAGAGCAATAGTGAAGGGTGAAAGTGGTACTAAGCTTAGCTGGGCTGAACGGTGCAGGAGATGCCACGTGTAGGGTGATGGAGTGGAGCATGTGATGTTGCAAAAACATGCACCACCGACAATCTCCTTTCCTTATTGTGCGTTGTAGTTTTATTCATGGATGTGTTCTTTCTTCTTAATAATTCCAAAATATTGTTTTTGTTCACAGACAAAAGCTGTTTCAAGAAAAAGAGAATAATAATATTTTAATTTATTACTTTAATTATTTATTTTTTTATTTTGTAGTGATGTGATGTAATAATAATTAAAATGGTAAATTAAAAGTTAGTTAAAATATCATTATTTATAAAAATTTAATATATAATGAGATGATATAAATAAAATTAGTTCTATGAAATATAAATATATATATATATATATATATATATATATAATTTAATTATGTTATTAAAGTTTATGTTTTATATCTCTATTTTTTTTTCAAATTAAATTCATGGTTGATTTCAGGATTTTGGTAACAACAATGGAAAAATGTTGTCTCTTTTGATGTGACGCTTAGTCATCATTCATGTTGAAGCAGAATGTTTCATTTATGTTTGAAAGTTTAAAATTATATGATTTAAATTAATTTAGTTCATAAGAGTAAATGTTATAATTGGTCTAAAGTACTAATTTAGACTGAATAAATGGTTTAAATAGTTACAAATAAAAATAGTAATTAATTTTTTTTATAGAAATAGATTTTCTTCATTGCAATGCAAACCGACTAATGAAATTAAAAATAAAGTTCATCACTAAGATAAGTTAACATTTTTTAAGACACATTTTAAAGTATATTTTTTAGTTTATATGTATATTTTATTCAATTATAATTGTGATTGGTATAAATATCTTTAGTAGAAAAACATGATAACTGGATTGATTAGTGAACTTTTTATTATATACATTGGTTAGATTTGTGTAATAGATAATATGATTCATTTTAATATGGTCACTTCATGTAGATAAAAGTCATAATTTAAGTGAATAATACTGATTTAAGATTTAAGATTTATAAGAATAAAATGTTAAAGACTAGTCAAAAGTTTCAGTTTTTTCAAAAACAAGACTTTATTATGTCAAGTGAATATCTACATAAAAAAAACAATTTATCTTCTCCAATATAAATAAGAGTTAATTTTTATTAAATTTTATTTAAATACTTAACAGTTTGTTCTAATTCGTAATATTAGTTTAAGTTACAATAGATAATTTGATTGAAATTTATTAATATTTTATTTTACATTGTATAATTAACTATTTTGTTGGTGCATATTAGTTTAATGCCAAAACAAACCAAACTTAAAAAAACACCCATTTTTTACATTAATTATGGTCATAATCAAAATAAAATTAAAAAAAAAACTTTTTTTCATGTGGAATCCGTTAAAACCAGCATATAAATTTTAAAATAGCTGTTAAAGATAACTACAATTCATTACTTTTACATTAAATGTAGAGTCATCCGTTTATGGGTGTTACTTACTCAGAAATCTTTTGCTATGTAAATTTTTTTCTTTAAAGGACTTCAAATACTTTTTAATTTTTCATTTATTTTATTGTTGATAGAAAAAAAATCAATACAACCCAGTTGTGTGTGGGTGTTTGATTAAGTATATGATCATAGTTACACATGTGTTAAAAATAATATGATAATGTAACCATTTAAGAATGTTGTTAAATTATTGTTGCAGAAGTGTGAAGCTCAAGTTTTTTTTTTCTTATCACCTCTTAAAGGTAAGCATGTTATAGCTTCATTGTTTTGCAGTTTTAAAAAAAAAAAAGATGGAGTCCTGAAAAGGTTATTATTAATTATGGGGAAAGTGATAATTAAAATATTGCAATACTGTGGAATCATTGCCTATTTGCCATTGTCTCCTAGATCTAATTGGTAATTAGTCCTTTTCTCTTTTCATCACATAAATATTTTCTTTTTTTTCATTCTGCTAAACTAAAATTATTACTATGGAGATGCATTTGGAATATATATTTTGTTTCAAATAATTTCTTTTTTATTGCACTGAAATTCTATGTAATGCATATTATTTATATAATTTGTATTTTGTAAAATTGTATTTATCAGAGAAGATGAAATGTGATTTTAATTTTTAAACTTTTATATAAAATTGAAATTCATCGATTTTTAGATTTGGATGTAGTTTGACATGCAAACTTATAAAATGAATAAATATAATTTTTTTATTTCAATTGCGTTAAATTTTGTTAACATATATTTATTGATCATGAATGCGGATAATCATGTGATTGTTGATTGATATATGATCGTGACGAGATACTGTATACTTAAATATAAATGTAATAAAGATATTTATGTGTAACTGTACTAGAAGTGCAACAGTTCACTAAGATTTACTAGATGAGTAATGAAAAGTTGTGCACTTTGTTGGGACTCTTTGTAACACTCCCGGATCCTCTTGGGCTTACCAGGCATCCCACCTGCCATCCTCAAACCGGTTGTGTTAGGTCCGCAGCCCAGTACACCCCAACCCATCACCTCTAGCACCAACTAGCAGGTGAATTTTTCCCAGGGAGGATCGAACCTCAAACCTGAGCTTTAACACCCCTGGCAAACCAGCAGATGCTACCAGCTATGAGCAGATACTACCAGCTGTGCTGCAGCGCAACTGGTAACATCTGCTGGTTTGCCAGGAATTTTAAAGCTCAGATCTCCGGGGGTGTTACAAAAAAGTGTATGATCGACTCTTGATATAAGTTTTTTTTCTTTCTTTTTACAAACATTGTTTGGTAAATAATATTATAAAATTGATACTAGTTATTAGTGTATTGTATGTGATGTTGATATTCAGATTTGGGCAAAAGTAGAAGATTCAGTATTTAAAACATGTCTCATCTATGACTTTCTCTTCCTCTGCATATGGTAGGGACACAACACAAACGTCATTATGGAGTTGTTAATGAACTAATTCCACCGAAAACATTGAAAAACTGAGCATTGATTTAGGTGCTGTAATCCACAGATCTTGCATAGAAAATGTATAATTTTCTTACATGCTTCCTTGACAATGCCACAAAAGATTGTGTTCTACGTTTCCTGAATGACTTAACGAGGATGTTACTTGAGCAAAATCATATTCTAATTTGGCGGAACAACAGCAGCATGTGATATGCTGCTTTAAAGCTTCAGCGTTAGGGAATAAGGCTTTTCATTTTTGTGTATTCACTTAAATTAGGTCATTGATTTTGTGATACTTTTTTTTATAATATTTTATGATTATTAATTTATTTATATTTTTATAAATTAAGAAGTATAAATATTCTAAATTTTTTCTTATCATATAATTATTTTCCAGATTTTATTAACAAGATTAAAGTACATCCACATTTACTGTCATAAATTATTATTATGATAAATTTTAATATTATATATAATATTATCTTTTTAAAAGTATAAAAATAATTATACTTACTTCAAAAAAAAACGAATCTTTTAAATTTAAATTAAGAACTACATAATATTATATATATATATATATATATATATATATATATATATATATATATATATATATATATATATATATATATATATATATATATATATATATATATATATATATATATATATAAATGAAATAATTAAACAGGCTAATTACCAAATATACAAAAATACCAAATAATTAAACAGACAAATAAATTATAATAATTAAATAAATAAATAAATAAAACAAATTTAATATTTCATTGATTAAAGACAATTATAAAAATAAATAAATACATACTTTTTCTTTTTATCTTATTAATTTATTAATCGTAGTATATCAGTAGCATTTAATACCAGTAAATTTGTTTTGATCATGTTTTTTAGAGTAATATGTTTTGAGTTCAGATTTTTTATTAAATTTTTTTACTGTTTTTTTATTGAAGATATATATTATATTAATATCTTAAATTTTTTTAAATATATGTTAAAATTTTAAAATCAGAAATATTAATGTATTTTGAAAAGACAAAAGAAATAGTACAGATTCATTTGTTTATATGAAAAATCTTCACTTTTGTTTTTTGTAACGGTGTCATGATTGAATGAAGAGATTTATCTCTTCCTTATCTCTGCTTTCAGAAAAGATAAGTTTGTAGGATTATTATTTTTTATTTCTCTTTTAATTTTTCGTATCAGTTAAATAATTATTCATATAATATATCAAAAAATTTAAAAATAAAAATGATTTAATTTATCGTAGAACCAATTTTCAGTTTACTTTCTCAAACTGATCTTTATCGTAATCAATTATTGTAGTTAACAAATAATCTAATTTTTCAAGCACACAAAAACTTTGTATATAAGTAATTTTAGACAAGTAAATGGGAATTCAAAGAGCTTACATCTACTAGAGTCTCAAATTTTATTTTCAAAATAAAATGAGTGATGACCTAACAAGTTTGCAACCATGAGAATGGAGACATGAAGTGCAAAGTAAAGTACAGAATTGAGCATTGATTTTAGACATTCTGAGATTGTGTGGAGGAACTTGTCTTCATCTTTTGAATCATCTTGTCTTTGATGAGCCTCCTCATTATTTTTCCAGAGGGTGACTTTGGTATGCTTTCCACAAAGTGCACCACTCTCACTTTCTTGTAATGTGCAGCATTGTTGGCCACATAGTTCATGATGTCTTCCTCACTTTCCTTTGCACCAGGGCTCAAAACCACACTTGCACCAGGAATTTCCCCTGCATCTTCATCTGGTATTCTAACACAACCATTACAGAAAAAAAAAAACAAAAACATAACATTGCAATCACTTTCTTCAAAACTAAAATTCCGACACAAGTGTTGAGATTACCAATGTTAACTATATTAACAATAGACCATGATTTTGGTTACTTACGGCACTACTGCTGCATCTTCAACTGATGAATGGCTCAGCAATATGGCCTCTAACTCTGCAGGAGCAACCTGCATGTGTCCAAAATTACATTTTTTAAAGTATGAATATCAGTGTATTTTGAAGGTGTAGCAGAGAACAATACCAAAAAATCTCAGTTCAGAATCTAAAGTCGATGGACTCAAGTTATGTTGTCATGTTGAAAGTGTGTGAAGTATAAAGAACTTACTTGGAAGCCTTTGTATTTGATCAACTCCTTGATACGATCAATAATGAAGACATTTTCTTCATCATCTATGAATCCTATGTCACCGGTGTGAAGCCATCCATTCTCGTCAATGGTTTGTGCAGTCTCATCCACCTGTTTATAGTAACCTGATGAAAAAGACACATACTTTATGTTCATTCACACTCTAATTTATCATAACCTTAAAACTGGTTTTTTTTTTTTTGGGGGTAGATTAGATTATTTGTCCATTCTCACCTTGCATTACGCATTGGCTTCGCACACAAAGTTCCCCAGGTGTGTTCCTAGGAAGGGATCGACCAGTGTCAGGATCAACAAACTTGACTTCCAAGTTTGGGAGGATGAATCCCACTGAATTTTTATGAACACTTCCCAATCCTTTGGTTGCAAGAGTGAGTGTGATGCAGCTATGCTCAGTAAGTCCATAAGCCTACCAAACAAAACTACCACTTCAGGAAGTAACAATAACATATGCATAGCATAACATTATTCTGCAAAATGTAAAAGTTGATAACATGTTGAAGAAATTATTGTAGGATTTGGTGCACCAACCTCTTGGACAGAAACACCAGGGAACTTGTGTTCAAAGGCATTGAGAAGTTCTGGTGCAAGTGGTGCTGCTGCAGTCATAACAGCTTGGAGTTTGAGCTTGGTGAGGTCAAATTCATCAACTATGGGATTTTTGACCAAGCTGAGAATGATTGGTGGCACAATGGGTGCAAATGTGACCTCATGTGTGATCAAGGCATTGAGAAACTTCTTCAACTCAAACCTTCCCATAACCACAACTTTCCCTTTGCTCCTAAGAGTGGCACAGCATATTCCAGTGATGCCATAGATGTGAAAGAAGGGAATGAGGCCTAGTGTGGTCACCATGCCCTCCATTTCCCTTGTCACACTGAAGAGTGTGGAGCAGAGATTAGCCACCAGATTTCTGTGAGTCAGCATCACACCCTTTGACATCCCTGTGGTTCCTGATGAGAATGGCATGGCACACAGATCATTCTGTGAAACAGGTTCCTTGCAAAAATCATCATCACCTCCTCTCTCTGCTTCTTCAAGCAACTTCTTCCACTTCATGCCACCTTCAACAACCTCATCATCTACCACAATAACAGGTAGCTCTAGACCCTTCACCTGTGTTTTTGTTATAACCATGGTGTAGTTTAAGTAGTTAGTATAAAAATGAACGTGAATTATACACTATAACAATGAAAAAGAAGGTGATCTATTTGAAGGAGTTACCTTTTCATAGTTGGTGTTATCTGTGACAAATATCTTGGCATCTGCAGACTCTGCTTGTTTCTTAATCTCGGAGACATGAGAAGTTGGATTTGCCCCAGAAAAGACCCCACCAGCAGCCATGATCCCCAAAGCAACAATGGCATACTCCACCACATTTGGAAGCAACACAATCACAACATGCCCTTTCCTCAAACCAAGAGATCTTAAGGCCTTTGAAAACCTCTCTACATCCCTCACCACCTCACTGTAAGTCACCCCTTTTCCAGTCACAGCATCCACAAACGCAACCTTCTCAGCATAGAGTTCAGCATTTTGGAGCACATATTGTGGCAGAGTGACGTTGTCAGGGATAGGAACAGGTGAGTACTGGCTACGAAAGACATGTTCCTCCCCACCTGCGAAAGTTTCCACGTAGGTTCCCATGTTTGAGTTGTGTGTAAGGTTGCATGAGGTCGAGATTATTATAAGGAGATTTTGTGATCATACTGTTTGCATGGTGAGTGAGGTTAGATGAGTTGCAAGTGAAGTGGCATTGGAAATTTGCCATGCGTGGGGGCTTTTTGTTGGTAATTTGTTGAATCATGTCATTGACAAACCCCAACTGCAATCTTCCTACAATCACTCCTAGGCCATCTTCATCCAATGAATTCATACTAAAAGGGTTTTAATTATCTTCATCTTTTATCTCACGAGTTAATTAAGTTTTAAGAGAATATTATAAATTTGGTTATTTCTATTTGTTTTATATTAAAAGTTTTTGTTTTGTTAATTGTTTAAAATACTTCGTATCTTAGTTTAAAATTTTTATTGATTTATTTTGTCGTTAATGGAATGATATAGTCCTTATTTATGTTTTTTATTACTATTATTTCTAATGTCCCTCAACTTAGTTCATAATCAATTCACTTAAAGTGAGAAAAATAGATTAATAATTATCAATAAAAAAACTAAAATAAATGTGATGGATAATTATCAATAAAATAAAACTCTTCTCGACTCAATCGTCTAGACACATGCACTAACATCATACCTCAAGGTGATTTTAGCACTTGTGATGGATAACCTTTACCCACAAGGTTAATCCTACTTAGGCCACTAAAACTTCAAAATGTTCTTCAAACCATGACCTCCTACTGTTCTAAACACCTCAACCATTCTTCTTTATATGAGTTGAATGATTAGTTGAGTATCAAGATAACCTTCAACCCTAGATTCCCATGTCCATGCATACACTTCCTCTTTGAGCTTTGATTGAGCTATTTGACTCTTCTAGAGTTAATCCCCACTTAGTAAACTTTCAAACATTTAAAATTTCATGTTTCCAGAGGCGGAACTATATGGTGACAGGGGAGCCATCGCTCCCCCAATTTTTTTTTTTGATTCTTTTTATATATATTTATATTTTTTAAAATTATATTTATATTTTTTAAAATTATATTTATATATTATTTATATTAAGTTTATGTAATGAAAAATAATAATAAAAGATAAAATAAAAATATTAATGGAGACATTGATTTATAAAAGAGATTAAGATTTTTTTCTGGCTATAAGATCTTTTTACCATGTAAATTATCATGAAAGTGTGTGAAGAGAAATAAATAGATTGGGAAATAGAGGTTGGAAAATACATAGATTGAGATTGAAGTATATTTTCTTGCATGATCTCTCACATATCAAAGTTAGTATCTTATTATGATTTATGTATGTTAAATTTATGATTCTTTTTAGGATGTTTATCCCAAATTAATATAAATCCTAATTATGATTTTAGGGATTCTTTTATGAAATTGGTATGAACCCTAATTATAATTTTTCCCAAATTATTATAATCTTTAATTATGAAATTTAGGGATTTTGTGTTTTTCGCTGCCTATGGTAATTTTTTTTTAAGTTTTGAATTTATACAATGTTGTTTATTTAATTAAAGTGGTATGAGTTTTGTTATGTTTTGCATTGTGATAATTGTGATTTGTGAATATAAATTTAATTTTTTCTAAATAGGCGAGATGTGATAAATTTATATTAAAAAGATTATGATAAACAGTAAAAAAAATTGATTCTTTTTTTAAAGAAGGTTTGTGATAAAGATAAAAAAAATGCATTTACGTTAACTAAACTTGAGAAATTTCATGAGAAGCAGGAATTCAAGAAAATCATAAATAAATCTTTAAAGTTCTTAGAGTTATATACAATGAATTTAAAAATTCATTAGAATGCGATTGGGGAAAAACGGCCTCAAATGTGACAATACCACCAAATCAAATTAATGAGGTTATCTAAAATGGTATTCATGATTTGGTATCATGATATAATAGTATGATATAATAGCGAATGATAATAATATTTTTTTTGAATTCTACTATTATGTGAAGAAAAAAGATGAAGAACTTTTTTTCTGACTAAAAAAAATTATATATAACAAAACTAATTTGGCACCCCTTCTGCCACTGCATGTTTCTAACTCCAGTCGAGCCAGATTACTGAATTAAAGAATCTCATATAGGCATTCAAGTTCACAAACAAAATCTTAAATTTGCACAAAAGTCAACATACAACCTAAGCTTAACCTCAATTCAACATTTTTAACGAGCCATTCAAAATTTTAAATGACATAAACAAAATTTTACACAATCCAACATACTACATAAGTTCAATATCAACTTATCAAGTAAAACATGCAGCACCACAAAACAAGTAAATCACAAATTCACAACTTATCACATCAAAATTATGAGTTGACAGCAACAAATTAACAATCTTGACATGCAAAAGCTAGAATTAGCTTCCCTCACTTGTAAAAGACATTCCAAACAATCTAAGAACACTAAAACGCCTCTAACTCCACATGATTCTCTATCTATACATAGAAACATCACAAGAACGGTCAGGACATACCATCATGATCATTGATAATAAAAAAGTCATATTGATGACTCTAAGGTCACATGCAAGCAAGTAAAGCATGCAACAAAGAGAAAGACTGATTGGACCAAGAAAAATGGTAAAAAATCAACTTACTCTATTATAGACTCGTATTGGCTACCCTTGTAAAACTCAATGCTCTGATCATAAAGGCCATCGTCAAACAAATGAGCAGAGAAGAACACCTAGAAATAAATAAAAAAAACTCTAGAAAAGTAGTTTTTAGTGAGATGGTATATTTTAAAATAATGAAATTCGATTATAAAACTTCTTATTTGTATACTTTTTTTAAAATTAAAATAATCGAGTTTCACTATTTTTAAATTACTATCAATTCTAAAATGTTATTTTCTATCCCTTTACATTTAGAACTGAATATTATTTTAGTGAAAACCTGAACATATAAAATAGTTAAAAAGGATATCAATGAGATGTTATTTAGAGCACTATATTTTTCTTTTATAATATTGAAAGGTATAAAATTCACAAACAAAAAATATTTTAAATATATTTGTAAATCAAAAGATTAGTTAAAAAATTATGTAAGAGTATTATTACATCATTCACCATGTTTCAAAATTTTGTCATGATTCTTAAAAGATGTTTCAAGAGGTTGAATGAAAAAAAAATTGGGTAAATTATATTGATATTTATAAGATTTTTTCTAATTACATTTATATATCTTTTTATTCTTTCAATGGCTTGATAAATATAAGTATAATGACTTTTTGTTTTTTTTTTGAAAAAAAAACTTACATGTATAATATATATATATATATATATATATATATATATATATATATATATATATATATATATATATATAGAGAGAGAGTATTTTTTTTTTTTTAAAATTAAAATAATAATTG